>NPIG01000128.1_pt1 | contig 83624 bp, 73 predicted proteins | sample 8637441 | NCBI WGS metagenome assembly NPIG01 (sample SAMN07420675, study PRJNA396082) | bioreactor metagenome | isolation source: sample BR6 brine-fed electro-methanogenic bioreactor BR | place: Japan: Kochi | collected 2016-06-14
CCATCTAAACTACAATTGCGCCGTATTTTGGTTTCCGAGTGAGATGGCAAAATTTTTTATGATGTTGTACCAGGAGTATATTACTTATGTAAGAAACCCCTATTGCAATCACCCATACCTTTTTGTCAACTCAAATGGCGGAATCATAACACCGAAATACTTCAGAGAGAAAATTTGGGATCCGGCGATCAAAAGGATTGGTCTCAAGCCGAGAAAATACGAAGGAACAACGCCTCACGGATTGAGGCACTCCTATGGCTTCAGGCTTGAGAAGGCCGAGAATGCCAATTTCTTGCCGGCCAAAGGGCAAATGATCGCAATGCATCATTCGCATCCGAACTCGTCGGATGTTTACAGCGAGCCTGCACTGAGCGAGGTAAGAAGGTCGCTCATACAATTCGAAAGCGAATCAGAACCGTCTGAAATCATTAACAGAATCATGGATATGTCACGATAACCTGCGGACCAATGCGGATCGCTGACGAGCCTTGGAAAGGAACAGGTGTGGTTGCGCCCGAAAGATATTTTCAATCCGTCGATTTCACTGAATTGCAGTCGCCGATCACAGGAAACAATCTCCGTGTGAACGGTGACCAGAAGCGCTTCCTGATCCCTCCCACATATTCGACAGATATGGCGCGCCTCGCCGTGCAAGAATGCGTCGATTTCTACAGTAGCAAGGCTTCGTCCTACAAGCCGAGTGTCAGGATGCGGTCAGTTCTCGATAATCTGCTCGACCACTTCAGCGACGCAAACCTTTTCGCAAGTCTTGAGCAGGTTATCGATTTGGCACGCGATCAGAAGACGCGAGAAGGTTATTGCAAAGCGGATCAGGCGAGGGCCGCGTGCATCCTCACAAATATGTGGCGTAGGGACTGTCTCGCCTTTCCGCTGAACATAGACAACGCGATCCCGCGCCTGAAGCTAACCGAAAGAAACTATGGTCTCGCCGCCAGCAAGGACGTTTTCATTCGGATCCGAACGCTGCTTCTGCAACGGCAGATGCATGTCGCCAACAAGGAAACGGGCAGAGATTATACCACGATGAGGATCCGCCCGATTGTGAAAGCGATGGTCACTGCCGTGGGCGTCAAGGAGATCGGCGATCTGTTGCCAGCCATGTTCATGTCTCTTGACGGCGAGCATTGGAAGAACTGGTGCATTCAGTTGCTCCTCGACCTGGACCGTGCGCAATACGGTTCCCAGAACGTCCCGTTCGAAAAAAAGGACTTCTTCAAGGAGAAGAGCCGAGGGCGAGGCGATCCGGAATTCATGTGGACTATCGAAGAAGACAAGACGCTGGACGACTGGAGGGGCTTGGCTGCTGAGTTCGTGAGCACGGTTAAGTCAGGTCTCCAGCCATATCTCGTCGGCCTAAACCACTTCTTCGACTGGCTCATCTCTAACGCGGACCTGCCTCGTGATCCGGGCATGTTGTTGTGGGGCGGGTCGAAATTTCCCTCGTTCAACCCAAAGGAAGACAAATATTTCAATCAAACCGTAGACTTCCTCGACTTCGTCTTGAAGACGAGGTTCTCAACGACGGACGCCTTCGGGAATCCGCGAATCCTAGATGATTACCGCAATCCGCTGACCAAGAAGACTAAGAAGAACAGGAAACGGCAGACGACGCGCACGCAGACGGTGCGCGAAGCGATGCCTACGCGGTTTGTGGAAGAGCTGAAGACGATCATTACCAAAGACGACTTCCGCTGGCCTCGAGAGCGCTTCGGCGGAAACGCGGGCCCCGACATCTGCCGCTGCTTGATACCAGAGACCCAACAGTGGGAGCTCGTCTGGTCACCGGTCCGGGCCTATGCAATCCTGTTGAAGCTCCTGACACCGTATCGCACGTTCCAAGTCCGGATGCTCAACAGCGGCGAGGCTGACGCTGAAGTCTACGACACAGAAAAGAAACTTTGGGTGCCAAATACGCACCCACTCACCGGACAGGCACATCCTCCTGTCGGCTTCTTGCGAAAGATGCGGGACGACGTGACCGGCGAAACCTACGTCGGCAGCTACATCAACACGAACAAGACCGCAGATGTAGACGATGACAAAACAGAAAGGGGTTATGAAATCCCGTATTGCCATCCCGAGGTCCTGGCGATTGCAAGCAAATTGCGCCAATGGCAACAACGATACAATCCTGTCCAAGAACTGACGCCGTGGGTCGACATTGCCGAGAGCGCTACCGATGTCGCGCGATACAATCCGAACACCTTGAAACAGCGCGAGGCCGAGACGTTTCTCTTCCGCGATCCCTGCGCCGAGCCGCGCTCGCATCCCGTCTCCGACGCTCGCCTTGTAGGTTTCTGGAACGCTTTGATGGAGGAACTCGACCGCCGTCTACGGACCACGGGAGAGATCGACATCCCGCTCGTCTTCTATAAAGGGGGGCAGTCGACCGCGATTGCAAGGTGCCGCTACAACATGCACACGACCCGCGTGTACTGGATCACCGCCATGGCCGAGAAAGGCGTGCCGTTGTCCGTATTGATTGCGAACGCAGGCCACTCCTCGACAATCATGAATCTCTACTACCAGAAACACGGGCGTGAGTTCATGTCGCAATGCTTGACGGCGGCCGAGGTGGCTGTGCTGAAGGACGAACAGGTGAACCTGACGCGCTGGCTAACCGACCAACAGCTCAGCGATCTAGAAACTCTTGTCGCCTATAACGCCTACGAAGGTTTGACCGCCTTGGCTGACAGTACTCACCTTGGGACTATCCAAGTGGGTATAGGCATTTGCCCGTGCGCTGGGACACGCTGCCATGAGGGTGGACCGTTGGCTGCCGCCTACGGGCGGGGGCGATATGAGCCGGTCCCTGGTCCCGGCGCGCGCAACTGTGCACGGTGCCGGTTCTTTGTGACGGGGCCGCTCTGGATTGAAGCTCTGAGGTCAAGATTCGAAGCTGTCGGTCATGCGCACAGCGAGACCAGCGAGATGCTCGAAAATTGGCGCAAGCGCAAGCAGGAACTGATGAACCAGCGGGCGCGATGCTTAGACGCCGGCGAGCCGTTCACTGCTGCCCAGCAACTCGACGGTGCGCATGCCGAGGTCGAAAGGTACATGGCAGAATTGGACGCCTGGTCGATGACTTGGCACGCGCTCTGGAATCTCATGCAACAGTGCGCGGCTATCACGAAAAATCCTGAACTGAAGCAGGATGGGCGTCTTGTCCTCATCACAGCCGGGCATTTCGAGGACTTGGAAATCGCTCTTGAATCCGACGATGACGGCGAACGGGAGTTTGAGCTTCTGCATCGAATTGGCAAAGCGGCCGTCATTTACGAAGGCGTCGATCCGCGGCCCATCAATCTCAAGCGCATGCGGCATCTCGGCCGCATGCTGGCGCTGAACAAGATCGATAGTGGCGCACTCTTCATGCTCGACGATGATCAACTCCAGTTCGTCACCGACCAGATCGGCGAATATCTGATGCTAATGTTCGAGCCGCGGGAAGCGCCAGCTGAAGTTGCGAAGCTCATGCGCGGCGAAAAATTCCTTCGAGACATCGGGATTGATCAAGAGGCTGAAATGCGCGAGATCGTCGCGCGCTTTAGCGAAGGGCCGATCCGCCTGACCGTAGTGCATCCCGAGACCTCTGTTCTGCCCGCACCAGCCAATACGGAGGTCATATGAAGGATCGGGAACGCGCCGCGTCAGCGGTTGACCGCATTCTCGAACGGCTGTCCCCGTGGCTCGATGCCAAGCGACAAGAATGGCTTGAGCAAGACGAAGGTGCTCGCACACCGACGCTGCCCCATCGCATGATCACTGACAAGGACACCGGGGTCCTCAGGCCATGCCTGAATCTGACCCGCCTCGTCGACGCCGCCGGCTTGAAACCGGCGGATCAAAAGTGGCTCAGAACCCGTGAGGCATTGACGAGCGCAATCAATGAAATTGCCGCAGAGCAGGGCGTTGTCGGCATCGGGCTCCAGCAGCAGCGCGACGCGATGAACCAAGCCGCGCGCCAAGAGGTCATCACGGCGAAGTCGCGGTGGAAAATCAGCGAAGAAAACCTTGTCGAGGCCCTCGCCGAAATCCAGCAGTTGAAGACCGACCGCGACTACTGGCGCGACCTCGTCCTCGCCATCTATCGCGGCGAAGAGGTCCCTGATGAAGTCGTCGCCATTGCTGCAGCCGAGAAAGAGCGAGAAGAACGACGATGACCCGGACTGGATCATCGAATGCCTGTCCCCGGAGCCGCCCCGTCACGAACGGAAGCGACACCGCGTGCCGAGCACCAGCGCAAGCCCCTTGCCCTGCAGGGGTCGCCGAAGGCGAGGGCTTGCGCGGGGCGGAGGTAGCGGTAGAAGCGAACGGGACAGGCGGCCCGGAGGATAGGCAACAACAGCCTGCCCCTGGTGGGCCTCAGATGGAGCCCGTGCGGCCGGAGGCCGCGCACAACGAACCGCCCGGAGGCGCTGCCGCACCTCTCCGATCATCCTTTCTTCAGCAGTTCGCCCACATCGGTCCGACCCGGGCCGAGCTGCTTCTGGAACACTTCGGATATGCGCTTCCAGAAGTCATCGCCAGCAAGGAGCGCGTCGTCGAAGAACTCGTCCCAGTTTTGTCGATGTCTAGAGCGCGATGGGCAGTCAAAGCAGCGCTTGCGATGCACGCGCGATGGCCTGCAGAACGGGCTGCATACGAGGTGTATCTTTGGCTGGAACGACACAGCATCGAAGACGTGGGCCTTGCGCGCCGCGTTGTGGGGCTCTTAGGACCGCACGTTATAAAGATTCTTGAGGCAAATCCATACAGCGCCGTCAGGGCGCTCGGATGGCCGCAGAGCGACAAGATCGGACTTAAGGCTCTGCGACAGCTGCGCCCCGGCGAAGACGCTCCGCGGGCATCCGAGCGCCTTGCAGGCGCTGCCGAGTCAATCCTGGCTGAAAGGCTGACCAACGGCGGCCATACTGCCGTTCGGCGCGACGAGTTCGAGCGATTAGTTCTGAAGCGGATCGCAAATGCCGCGAGCATTAATGAAGTTGTTGCCGCCGCCACGGAGCGGGGGCGGATTGTCGTCGAAGGCGACTTGATCCGCGCGCCGGGCGCGCGGTGGATGGAAGACGGCGTCGCGAAGCGGCTGTTGACATGGGTCGACCAACAACAACACGACGCGGCCAACGTCTCGCGGGTTGTTTGCGCACAGGCACAGCTACACGGTTTACACCCTGAGCAGACAGCGGCGTTGGGGCACGCCCTGGCACGACGTGTCAGTGTCATCGCCGGCGGTGCCGGGACAGGCAAAACCACGCTGACGCGCGCCCTCTGCAACGGATGGGAAGCCCTAGGGGGGCGCGTCGTCCTCGCGACACTGTCAGGCAAGGCCGCACTAATCCTGTCGCGGCGATCCTCACGCCTTGCCGCGACGATCTACCGTACGCTGCAGGAATTGCAGGAGTTCGTTGCAGCATATAAGGCCAATGACGACGAAGCATTGCGCGCTCACATGGAGTCGGACCGGGCCTGGTTGGATCAACAGACACTCTTGGTCGTCGACGAGGCATCGATGCCCGATCTTGGGGACTGGTCCCAACTCACCGCGATGTGCGAGACCTTTGGATCGTCTCTATGCATGATCGGCGACAGCGGCCAGCTACCACCGATCGGCGGCGGCCTTGTCTGGCACCACATCGCTGACAACGCGCGCTTCACGGCGCGGCTCAACATGATCCATCGCCAGACACACGAGAGCGGCATTCCGCAGGTCGCGCGCGCAATACGCCTCGGCAGAACAGACGTTCCGTGGCAACCATTCGATGGTCTTGGAGAAGGCGTCAACTTCATCGATACCACCGGCGGCGACGCTGTCAAGAAGGCCATCGAAGTCGCTGATATACTTGGCGGCTTCCCGTCTTCGGGACACGGTTTGCAGATTGTCGCAGCACGTGTGGAGACGTGTCGACGCATCAACGAGCACTTCCAACGCCTTCGCCGACCCGACCCTTCCGGCGATCTCGAATGCGGGATCGGGCTTCATGTCGGTCTCGGCGATCCAATTATCCACACACGAAACATCTACAAAGAGCGGCTGTGGAATGGGCTGTTGGGATACGTCCGCGGGATCAGAAATGGCATCGCTATCGTGGAATTCGACGACGGTGTGAGCCACGGATTTGGAGAGAAGCAGCTCGTGCACGTCGAGCCGGCCTATGCGCTGACGTGCCACAAGATGCAAGGATCTCAGGCAGCGGCCGGCATCGTCATTATCGAGCCGACGCGGCTGGTCGACCCGTCCTGGATATACACTGCCATCACGAGATTTGAGCGACAGTGCGTCGTCGTTGGTGACGCTGCAATGCTGGAGAAGGGCTTGGTACGCACGCCGGCGGCACGCCGGCGCGTGACAGGATTCCGACTTGAGCTGGAGGAAACGAAATGAACGAAGACAGGCTCGCTTCGGCGCGAAAGGTGTATGAACGCCTTGTCACCGGCGCAACACCGCAGAAAACTCGAAGCTTGAAGGCGTTATGGGAAGCGCTGACCTGGATGTATGAAACCGACGCACCGGACTTCGCAATAGCGTCGGTCGGTCGGGCTTCTGAAGATCGAGGTGGGCCGAAAACACAGAGCATCCGCAATGCGGCTCACTTCCGGGAACTCATAGACGCCGTCGCGGCAGCGGCCGCCAAACCGACTAGAAAGATCGTAGAGCGACGTAGCGCCGAAGAGAGTGCGTTGACGACGATCGATAATTTGCAGCATAGGCAGCTTATCGCGTTGAAACTTGCCGAGCTGAGCGCGTTGAAGAATGAAAACGCCGCCCTGCGCAAATCCATCTCCCATCTCAGCATCGGTGAACGCGCCGACTATGAACGAAAGCCCGCGGCTACGCTCGAAGGTCCGGCGAGAAGACCGGTGGTCCCGGAAAGCGCAAAGACCGTCATCAGAACGATGATGAGCGACGACTGGATTGAAGAACGAGGCTGGCGAGTCGGAAACGACGGCAGCATTACCGGTCCGGACGGCATCGAAGTCATGCCTACCGGCGCCTACGCCGCTCTTATTGGCCTCATCGCGGACCCGATAGATTGATGACCGACACGTTTGATCGCAGGTAGAGCTAACTTCCCTTGAGCGATCTCACCGATCAGTTCGGGGTTTCAAAAACGGGTAAACGTTTTTTCGACAAAATGAGCATATTGGCAGCAAGCTTATCGCTTGGCGTCCTTGAGACGGATACGCAATCCTTCCCCGGCTTTTCCGTCCTCGAAAAAAAATTGAACCCCTGCGTCCTCGAGAGCCTTTTTAACTCTCTCGGCCGAAATTGTGCTTTGCCCTGATTCACCCGACTCGGTTTCCAATCGCGTCAGTGTTCTGAGCGAGACCAAGGCTTTAACGGCCAGGATTTCTTGGCTCCATCCGAGCAAAATACGTGCGGCTTTTATCTGTCGTCCGGAAATCATGAAACAAGGATGGACAAAATACCGTAAAATGCCACACAATGGCGTTTCACACGCCAAATGGCTGGTAATCGGTCATGACAAAGAAGTATGTTTTACGGCTTTCGAGGATTTAATTTGGTGAATGGATGCTGGAATCACGCCCACGGCGCCGGTCAGTAAACGCTCGCTGCTCCCAAGAGTCCGGCGAGGCCATAAAAGAAATTGCGGAACTCATCGGTTGGTCCGAATCGCAAATCGCTGGCCATCTCCTGGATCGAACTCTGCCTGTGCTGAAGAAGGCTTATGACGAAGGGGACTTGCTAGCCATCCTCAGCGGACTTCGCCAGGGAACGCTTTCGATTGTTCCGGAGAAGAAGCTAACTACCGGTTCCAATGAAAATCATCGTCCTTAGAAATCGAACAGTTGGTGGTTACGGCGGGATTGAATCGGGCGAATCGGAAATCCCAGAGCTGATACCCTGAGGGAAACACGGTGAAAATCATTTTCTTGGACGTTGACGACGTTCTCAACTCCGACAGGTCGATCGCTTCTTGCACAAAATTTGACACGGAAATCTCACCACCGATCAGGATTCCATTATTTGGCGATCCTGTCGCTGCGGCGCTCTTCAACCGGGCCTGCGAGGTCACCGGTGCCAAGGTCGTGGTGTCGTCGACATGGATTGAGGCCGTTGGGTGGAGCTACACACATGGCTGGCTGGTCGGCAGTGGGCTCGATGAGCGAAATTTTCACGAAGATCCGTGCATCACATTCGGGCCGGACACCGACAAGCGGGTCGGAATTATCGGCTGGCTCAATCAACACCCTGTGGCGTCGATCGACCAGATATGCGTCGTTGATGACGACATCCACCTCTTCAAGAAGGGGGAACCTCTCAGGAAGCGTCAGGTGATGGTGCGCGGCCCCGATGGGCTTCTTCTCGAACATTTCCGCTCGATCATCCAGAAATTGGGGAAGGCCAAGTGAAGCTTATTTTTTGCCTAAAATGTAATGACTTAGTAGCCTTGAGGCGCGAACCACGGGCCTGCCAGTGCGGTGAGTCCGGCGGAGTCTACGTCGATCGGAGTGTTGCTGAGATTAGTGGGCCGTGCATGCCGATCGGTATCCATAACAAGGAATTGCTCTCGGCAATCAAGGATCAGTTTGAATACGGCGACTTAAAGGAGCAGTTCCGTGGCGAACCGCTAGGCCGCAACATTGCCGCTTGGGTGATTCCAACCGCGTCATCGCGGATTGTCCGGACGGACTGACCAATGACTTCCGGAGCTGAATTCATCTTTCTCGACTTCGAAGCAAGCTCCATCGGCGGCTACCCAATCGAGGTCGGTTGGGCTCGCCTGGCATCAAAGTTTGTTAAGGCCGAGGAGGCGATCAAATCGGATGGCTTCCTCATTCGGCCGGACGAGCAATGGCTGGCCGATCCTGACTACAGATGGGACCCCGCCGCGGAGAGGCTGCATGGAATCTCAATGGAGCAACTCATGGCCGAGGGGATATCCCGCGAAAAGACCTGCGGGCGTCTGCACGACGAATTCGTCCACGCCAACGTGTATGTCGATTCGCTGACCATGGACATTCAGTGGATGTATGTCCTGTTCGATTTCCGTCCGTTCCACTTCGCGCTCTTACACTGGGGCCATCTGTTCGGTCGCCTCTGGCCGGACCCGGAGAGCGACGCCATGAATGCGGCCCGCAGGGCTCAGCAAGTATTGGAGAAGCCACATCGGGCCCGGCTCGACGCGATCCGCATGGCCTTAATCTTTGCGTCGGCTTGGGAAAGCGAAGGATGGAACCTGGAGGGGGCGTGATCGGGCCCCTGTTGAAATACCGCCAGAAATGAGGGGCCGAAGATGACTTTGACGTTGGAACAGCTGCAAAACCTTACGCTTGACGATGTTGTCGGTCGCAGAGACCTGGCCCGGGTGCGTCTCGCCACACCGGAAGAGGTTTCCGCACTTTCCGGGCCAATCGGTGAAGGGCGTGATAGAGGTACCCTGAGTGATTGGCGATTGGTCGCAATCGACGCCCGTGACGGGCCTCTTGAGGTCGTCTTGCTCGGAAATCTGGAGGCTCTTAATTGGGGAACTTCGCCCGTTCGCGCCGTCGACCTCGATGCCGGCCAGGCACGCACTCGTTCGGGATCCGTCTATCACCTGGGGGAAGCCGGCGAAGGTGCCCCTCCGGTGGATCACATCTTGCACATGTGTGTCTTGCTCCGACACTGGGGATTGGGCGCCGCGCTCGACATCCCTCAAGTCTTTTACTGATGATTGGGTTTACGACAATCTTCATGAATGGCCGCTGGCATTCTGTGCGCCGACAAATGGACGGGCGCATTGCATACTCCGGATTTCTTGCAGAATGAGGGGGTATATGGTGGGCACATTTCTTGAGAACGTAACTCATGCCGGCGGGGCGATCGATCCGTTGGCCTTGGCGAAGGCATTTGGAATCACAAAGCGCCGTCTCGCGGAGGCTATCGGCCTCCCCACTGATGCCGTCACTCGGAAGTCCCGAATTCAGAGAAAGGCAACGCAGGCGAGGCTTAGAGNNAGAGATTTTGCCGGTTTCATGAGCATCATCGTGGCTTGGCATGAAACACCAGAAGCTGCTTTTAATTGGTTTGAATGGCATCCGCTTATTTCCTTCGGGGGACGGACGGCCGAATGCGTCTTCAAGGCCGATGGTGGCGAGGCACTGAAGGTCTGGGCGGTGCAGGTCGAGGCTGGAGTTCACATCTGATACCGCGGACCCACCGCAACGTCTAGGCGCTGGCGCGTCAAGGGGAGCATCTCGTCTAGAATATTTCTTTTGATTTGAAGAAGCCCTTTGATCGGGCAGCGGGCTTTGGTCAGGCTCACGACCTGTCTCCAACAAGATGAAGCGAGGACCACGACAAAATGACGGTCGTTGAGATTCCAAACGTCAATGTTCTGCGTGACCTCATCGCCGCGGTCGTCCCTGATGGCGGGCACGACGGCCTGCGGGCCGCCCTGACAACCCGATACCCGGGGCTGGATTGGCGCGCAGCGGATTACACAGAGACGTGGTTCCGCCCAAGCGAGCGGGTGTTCGATCCCGACGGCAACCCGATTGCCGAGGATCGCAAGGCATGGCTTAGCGGCTTACTCAATGCGGCCGGCGGCAATGTAAGTTCGGTGTGGGAAATGTATCGGGGCAAGGGGTACGCCACCATTTCGGAAGAAGGCCACACTGTCTTCGCCGGCGCGGCCATTGGCCCAAGACCGGAAGATGCTGTCGAAGTCAAGATCGATCGGATCGTCGGCGCCCACGTCGAAGCCGTATTCGACTCCTACCGGCCTCATGATGCCAGTAATCTTCTAGACCTGCCGGTCTGCCAGGAGGAGGTTGAATGGCAACCACAAATCAGTCCACGATACGAACTGCGTCGGATGAGTGCTGTTGCCCGCACTCTGGAACAGGCGGAGCAACTGGAGCGAGAGCGACGTCAGGAAATCGCCCGGACGCGAAAGGTCTGGGTGTCAGAGATCGTCATGGGTGCATCCGGCCCCAACCAGCCGCCGCAGGAGAAGTCGATGCTCGAGGTAAATCCCGACTATCTCCGCCGCCCTCTTGGTGAGCGACGTTTCGTCACGGACTGGGCGGAATCGTCGGCAGGTGCAACGCCGTTCCTCGCCCACTGGGCTTTTGATGTCAGCGATTTCGAATACGAGGGCGAACGGCACGTCGGCATCACCCCGCGGCCGCTCACCTGGGCCGATGAGATCGAGTGGCGGGAAGACTGCTCGCTCTATCAGCTGATGGATTTTTTGGAGCAGTTCGATGCGGCCATTGGGTATCCTATGGCTTGGTTCTTCCACGCCGTCTACGGCAACAGGCTCGGGGGGTGGGCAATCCGCGAGGTAAACAAGGGACTGCAGCGCCAAAAGATCGGCCTGCCGGACCGCGACATGGCGGTAATCCGTCGCTGGGCGGCGAACGAGTATGGGTTCTGACCAGGCGTCCTTCCAAAAGCCGCCGGGGTGGCTCCTTGCTGACCACCTCGAATCGGCCCCGTACGCCGGACGGCCACGACATGTAAATGCGAGTGAGTCCGCTTTTCGATGAACCCCTGACGAAGTCGAGCCGAACCTGTTCTATCGGCGTTGACAGTCTTACGCCTCCGGTCGCCAGCCACTTCCAGATTCCCTTCGGCGGCCACGTTAAAAAATTTATATTAACGCAACCACCGGTACGGTAGGGTGTGATCGGGTGTTCTGCCAAGCTCGCACGGGGGAAGAGCCGCCAAGACAGGCAGAAGGCTCGGCACCGAGATGATGTCCGCTGCCACGGACGACATTATCGAGTTCGACGCCAAAGAAATCGCGAACGCCTACGCAGGGTCGTCCGACGTTTCGCGGAGGTGCGCATCGTGAGGATCGCGTTTCTCGAAATTGAAAATTTCAGGGGAATCCGGCGGCTCAGTTGGGCACCGGCGGCGGCGGTCAATTGCCTAATCGGTCCTGGCGATTCGACCAAGACGACAATTCTCGATGCTATCGAACTGGCCTTGAACCCACGCTCGTATTGGATCGCGGACGACTGCGACTTCTTCAACCTCGACACAAGAAATTCGATTAAGATCACTGTGACGATCGTTGGTTTCCCGGCTGAGTTCAAAGCGGAAAACCGGTATGGGCTTCATCTCCGGGGATGGGACGAGGCGAAGCGGGCCCTCGAAGACGAACCCGGTGATGGTCTCGAGGATGCGCTGTCGCTTCGGGTCCTGGTCGACGAAACTCTCGAAGCGCGCTGGTCGCTGTTCAATGAACGGATCGATGACATGGACCCGCCGTCGGTTCGGTTCAAGGACGCGCGACAATTCGCGACAACGCGCCTTGGCCCTTACGCCGATAGTCATCTGAGTTGGGGGAGGCAATCCGTCCTCACGCGGCTCGGAGAAACCGCAGAAAATGTTCGCGCTCGCCTCGCACAGGCCGGGCGCGCGGCAAGAGAGGCGTTTCATAAAGAAAATCAGGATATGTTCGCCGATACCGTTGCGCGCGCCGAGGTTCTAGGGCGCCAGTTCTCGGTGCCGGTCCGGGATAAATATACCGCCGAACTCGACGTGCGGGGTGTTGCTCTCACCACCGGAGGCATTGCGCTCCACGATGGCAAACTGCCGTTGCGCCGGCTGGGCACGGGCTCATCGCGGCTGATCGTCTCAGCGCTTCAGCATGACGCAGGTCTCTTTCACTTGGCCCTCATCGATGAAGTCGAGCACGGGTTGGAGCCGCACCGTATCGCGCGGCTGCTCAAGTTCTTGAAGTCACCGAGAGGAAGGGAGGACCCGAAGCCGGCGTCGCAGATATTCATGACAACGCATTCCCCGGTTGTCGTATGCGAGCTAACTGCGCCTGAGATCTTTGCAGTCCGCTCCGATACCGGCGTGACGAAGGTGTTGTCGGTCGCTGCGCACACAAAATGTCTCAAGACTGCGCAACGCTATTTGCGCGGATCGCCCGAGGCCTACCTTGCCCCACGGGTTGCAGTTGGCGAAGGCAGGACTGAACAAGGTCTCCTGCGTGGCCTTGATGCTTGGTGGTGCCTCCAAGACAAGGAATCCTTCGCCCTGCGTGGTGTGGTTCCAGTCGACGGGGGCGGAGTCACAAATGCGCCAGTCTTCGCGGAGCACCTTCTCGATCTCGGATACGGCACACTGATATTGCTTGATTCCGACAAACCGCCCGACGCGACGGCCATTGAACGAATCAAGGCTAAGGGCGGAACGCCCGTGATCTGGCCAGATACCTGCTCGACGGAGGAAAGGATTTTTCTCGACGTCCCTTGGACAACTGTCGCCGACCTCGTCAAATTCGCCGTTGAATGTGTCGGACCCGACAGCGTGCGAGCGAATATCAACAATGCGTGCAAGGCCGCTGGCATTGCCGAGATCACGGATTTGACCTTGCCGGTAAACCTAGACAGTGCTGCGTTTCGCCATGCAATTGGAAAAGCTGCCAAAAACAAGGACTGGTTCAAGGATATAGCGCGAGGTGAAAAGCTTGGCGCGATCATTGGCCCTTGCCTCGATGAGATCAAAGACAAGGCTCTGGCGAAGGGGATAGAGTCGATCCGGCAGTGGGTAGATGTCTGAGACCGCCAACGATGAAGTAGCAAAACTCGCTGCTTCCCTGAAATCCGGAAGTATCGTTGCCGCCGCCGGCTGCGGCAAGACCGAACAGGTCGCATTGGCAACAAAGATCGCTCAGGGACGCCGGCTCATTCTGACGCACACGCATGCCGGCGTCGACGTGCTGCGCTCCCGGCTTGAGAAATTTTGCGTTCCCAGGGACAAGTTCCATATCGGCACGATCGCCGGGTGGTGCCTGCGTTACGCCGCCTCATTTCCACAGCGGTCCAGCCTGACCTGCCAGGAACCAAAAGATGATAACGATTGGCGCGCAGTCTATGGGGCGGCATCGGCACTGATAAAAAGCGGTGCCGTCAACAGTGTCCTCGAAGCGTCTTACGATGGCCTCTTCGTCGATGAATATCAGGATTGTTCGCAGTTCCAGCATCAGGTCGTTTGCGCCTTGGCATCCAAACTGCCGACGTGCGTCTTCGGCGATCCGCTTCAGGCCATCTTCGATTTCAGGGGGCAAAAGCCCGTCGATTGGCCCCAAGACGTGTTCCCTGTATTTGGCCGGGCTGCCGAACTCCTTATACCCTGGCGCTGGAAGAATGCGCGCAATCATGAACTGGCGATGTGGTTGGCGGGCGTCCGCCGACAAATTGAAGCTGGCCATGGCATTGATTTGTCGGCCCGCCCGTCCTGCGTTCACTGGGAAGCACTTCCAACCGATCCGCGATTCAGGCAATCGAAAATTATCGGCACCTGCAAGAGCCTGATCGGGAAAACCAAGGACGAGCAAATCGTCCTGATTGGAGATGCGGCGAACATCAACGCGCGTGCTGCTATTGCCCAGAAACTCGGAAAGGCAGGTTTCACAAATATCGAGCCAGTGGATTGCAAGACCCTATATGCGGCCGCCGTAAGAATAGAGAAGGCAGGCGGCATACGGCGCCTCGAAGCCGCCACAAAGTTTGTCTCTTCCTGTATGGTCGGTGCCGAAGAAACGGCGTTTCTTAAGGCCGTCAGGTCGCGCCTAAATGGCGGAAAGCTTGGCACCGCGAAATTCGGCGACCTGATCGATAGTGGGGTAGCTGTTGTCGAGAATGGCGATCCGAAGAGTCTCTGTGATCTCATGGAAGGCTTTCGCGCAAGAGCGGATACATATCTGTACCGGCGCGAGATGTATTTTGCGATGCGGTCCGCGCTTCGCGAACAGTCGGCAGGACAAACTCTTGGCGACGCCATCTGGATTGTGCAGAACCGTGCTCGTCACGCGGGTCGCCTGATCGGCAAGCGGAGCATTGGCAGTACTTTGCTGGTCAAAGGGCTTGAGTTCGATCACTCGGTGATCGTTCACGCCGACAATATGTCGAGGAACGATTGGTATGTGGCGGTGACGCGCGCAACGAAAGGACTGACAATCCTGGCGCCTACGCAAACGATCAGACCGGCGACGTAGTTGACGGCATCCGATTTATCCATTCTGCGTCAGAAAGTCGCCAGTCCCCTTCCGGCCCCAAAGCGGACATTGGTTTCTTCGCTCTGACCCGATATGTATTCACAAGACCATACATTTATTCAGAGGGCGCATTGAAGTCAGGTTATCTATATGTGCTGGTTCACCCGTCCGATCCGGACCTTTACAAGGTCGGACAAACTACCCTGCACCCCGAGGAGCGATTGGCTCAGCACAATAGGAACTACAAAGAATACCTGGGCCAGATCGTCAAAGAGACCGGTCAGAAATGGGAACTCAAGACATACATTGCCGTCCCTGATCCATATTGGGCCGAAACGACTTTTTGGAGTGCAACGGGTATTGCAGATATTCCCTTTAGAGGTGGAATCGAAGTTTTCCCAATGAATTGGGAAACGATACAGGCGGGTTTGGACGCAGCAAAGAAGGCGGGTATTCGGCCGCCTCCGAAGCCCCGAACAAGGCCAATTAGAAACCGGGGATGGATGATCAAGCAGTTGGAAGGATCCGGGATCTCCATGATCGGTCATTATCGTGGACTTCAAACGGGAGTGGAATTTCAGTGTGAGAATGGGCACGTATTCAGGCAATCTCCGGGTAGGGTCGCGCATGACAAGTCGTGTCCATTGTGCCGCTTGGAGGAAGAAGACAATGAGCCTGACTAACTGATGATGTCCTGGCGGTTGGGAATCAGCCCGAGCAACTCACTTCCTTCTGAGCGACGGCACTGATTTGTGACTATTACTAATTCTCTTAAGTCTGAAACGTCGGCCCCGATGTCTGCTTTCGTGCGGGCGATTTCCGGTGCCCCTCCAGCCGTACGTCGCGGGGATGACCGCAAAACTTCGCCTATTGGCAGATAGTGTTGAAAAACTCCTCTGATGAGAGAGGTCGCGCAAGATTGATTCACGAACACCCCGGATTGCGAAACAATATCTTTTCATCGGGGTCATTTTGATTCCGTTCTTGCGCGCCCGAACGCTCTTCCCGACTTTTTCAACAATATCGGCGCATGGCGGACACGTGGTGACTTGGATTTTCGCCGCCTCAAGAATCAATATGTTGTGTTTTCTCGACACATCAGAAAAAGCCCCGTGGTAACCTTTGTTTGGTGGATAATTGAGAATTGCTTCAAACCCAATTAACAGTGGAGTTAGTTTCATCCACCACACGGGGCTGAAACCCCGACAGTGATCTCAATCATAGATTTTGCAGTCAACCCCTGTAGTGTTTCTCCGTCATGTTGTGTAATGGAAAGAACGCTTTTCATTTCCGCAAACCATCCCGGCTAAACACGTGGGTGTCGCGGTTGTCGTGGTTGTCGTGGATGACCATCGCAATAAGCGTCGTGGTCGTTGCTGGAATCTGGTTCTCAGCTGGCTATTACTCCCACCACTACCCCTTCCCCAATCAAACAGCCGCACTTGAGGCTCGGTCCATTCAGGGAGTCGCCAGTGTCACGGACGGGGACACCATTGAAATACATGGCACCCGCATTAGGCTGCACGGCATCGATGCACCTGAAAGTGACCAGACTTGCCTTCGTCCCAGTGGTTCAACTTGGCGGTGCGGACAAGCGGCCGCCCTTGCTCTCCAGGAGCACGTTGGGCGCCAGGTCGTGTCCTGTTCACAACGCGACGTCGACCGATATGGGCGTGTAGTGGCTCGCTGTTCCCTCGGGGAAATTGATATCAATAGCTGGCTTGTCGCCAACGGTTGGGCTGTCGCCTATAGACAGTATTCTTTTGACTATGTAGACGAGGAAAAGGCGGCTAAGGCCGGAAGGGTGGGCATCTGGGCAGGCGCCTTCGTTATGCCGTGGGAATGGAGACGGGGCAAGCGGCTCACCGTCACCAGCAACACAGTTGGCGATTGCCGTATCAAAGGCAATATCAGCACTCGGAGCGGGGAGCGTATCTACCATGTACCCGGTGGGCGGTATTACTCCCGTACCCACATCAATACAGCCAAGGGAGAGCGCTGGTTCTGCTCTGAGGAAGAGGCTCAGCAGGCGGGTTGGCGCCGATCTAGAAGGTAGGCACTGTCGGTGATGTGCTAATTCCGTTTTCGTGGGATCACTTGAGCTTTGAGATCGCTGTAAATAGGCAGATGTCGTCGATCGCATCCTTCGAAGATTTTACGGCCAACCTTGCCGCCTCATTCACAACCCAAGCCACATCACTCATCGGTCGTTGCGCAAGTCGCTCTGCGGCCGATGCCAGCCCGAGACCGGGGACATGAGGCCTTTCGGACATCAAAGATTCAAGAACTGCCCGAACTTCCTCCGAACTTGGATAGCCAACCTCGAACATGTGGTCGAACCGTCCCTTGCGCATGAATGCGGGGTCGATGATCTCCCTACGGTTCGTAGTAGCCACCACGGTAATCCCATTGCGCGCGGCGGCTTCAACAAGCTTCAATAGTTCGGATACTTCCTCGACTTTATGATCCTGAGAGCCGCTTCCGCGCCCCCCCGCCATGGCGTCCACCTCATCAATAATCACGATAGACGGCGCCTTCTCTGCTGCTTGACCGAACAAGCTTTTTAGCCGAACGCTCGTCTGATGAATGTACGGGCTACCAATCTCGCCCATCCCCAACTCGAAAACCGGCCAGCCGAGGTATGTTGCCAGCGACCTCACAGCAAATGTCTTTCCGGAGCCTGGAGGACCGTAGAGTAGAATACCATTAGGCGGCTGAACACCCATCGCCGCGTAGCGATCCTTGAGCCGATGCTGGTCGATCACATACTCCCGAAAGAACGTCTCCAACTCTGGGCGGCCAGGAAGGCTAAATGGACCTTGCTGCGCCTTAACATCCTTCTGCCCCGCCGAATGCTCGAAGGTAAATCCGAATCCCTCCAGGAAAACCTGAATTTCGTTCTCAGTCAGCCAAGGATTAAAACCTCTAATCTGTCTCGCGGACAAGTTGGTATCCTCAACTCCTCCTGTGAGGAGAGAGACTGCGAGTTCGGTTCGGTCCTCTTCAATACCCTCAGCTATGGGCAGACATACAGTAAATTCTGGTACGAAAACAGCCTCCGACCACAAGGCCTCTGGGTGCCCTTTCGCCATGTCGGAAAGCCCACAGAGCAAACTCTCCGCTTCCGCCAGAGATAGTGGTTCGGGACGCCGAGGGATGTCCGCTACTCTGGTCGGTTCGGCATCGGACGAGGTAACTAGTGATACAAGTTGCCGGTTGAAGAACTCTGCGTGCATCACGCTTTCTCCGGCATGATCGATCAGCCAAGACGCGGCTGCGGTGCTTTCCTCGACAAGAAGCACCGACACTTCTCCATTCCTGGAGCCCACAATTTGGTACCCCATACCCTCGGCCTTCGTGCGGCCAATCATGGTCCCATCGGGTAATGCGTGTCCGACGGGCAACCATGGAAACTGATGTTGCACGTCCTACCCCCTCATAAGACCCGCCATCGCGGCAATCACCTTGTCGTCACCGCCTACGAAGAAGCGATTTTCAAACATTCGGGCAATCGCATACCGTAATGCATCGATGTCGTTTGCGGCCAATGCATTCTGGCCTTCCGACACCAGATTGTCGTGCAACTCTTTGTCAACCGATAGGTGTCGCTCGGAACTGAGCGTCTTGAACAGATAGACGAGATATGCAGGGTTGCGCCAAAGCTCTCTATAAAGGATTCCCTCCATTTCCTTCAGGGCCCGTTCTGCTCCTGATATATCGCCGTTCTTGATCGCCTGACGGATAGTGACAACGAGCCGGTCGAAGAGCTCAGCGGAAGTCGGATCCGCATGCTCCCTCACATCTCGGTCGAACGTCTCCTGTGCCTCGGCCAACTCCCGCAGGAGCACATCGGCCCGGTTCTCCGGAGCATGTTTGATCCTTGATATCTCTTGGCGGATTGTGCGTGCCTCTTCCGTTACAGACCGCCTAGTATCGGCGTCCACCGACTGCGAAAGAGTTTCCCTCTGACGTTCCGTCCTCCGTTGCAGCTTCTCAACGTCAACATCGACTTTATTGCCGAGCGTCGTCTTGATGGCCTCAAGGTCATGCTCGGCATCGGTCAGAACCGCTTCGGCCAGGGCCTCGCCATCCTTTCCCTCAAAATTCTGATAGCCAGCGCTATATGAATAGAAGTTGCGCGTGTCGAAAACACGACCAAGTGAAGGGACTTCCACGGCACACTTCAATAGACCGTTGTCGTCCATCTCCCAACGGATGACGATCTCATCCCCATTGCGGAGGAAATCTCCTTCTTCAAGGTCAGTTCTTGCGTCGAGTTGGAAAGAGCCAACAAACAAATTTAGTTCTGGCTCGGGAACGTCTTCGGCCTGCTGGAAGAATTCAATGTCAATCTGCCCCGAATGGCCTCCACGCAAGCTCTTCGCGGCGCGGAATGATTTTAAGCCCTGCGCAGGCAGTAACGTCCCCTTGGTCACCATCGGTTCGAGCTCGTTTCTCTCTTGCCCGGATGCCGTCTCGACTACTTTGACTGAAAGCGTATGAGTAGCGGGTATACCCGCAGCACTCGCATGAGCTAAGAATATCTTGATTTCCGAACACGCCTCCGCGACCGGCGCGCCAGTCGAGTCGTATACTGTGATGCGGAACCTGTTGTCTCCCTTGTTCGTAACCGGCACCTCCACGGTGAGATCACCCTTAATGTCGACCAAGCCAGAGGTCCATCCTTCCGGTGTGTCGATCTGCAATCGGTAGCCGATCATCTCCTCAACAGAGGAGGGCCTGACCCTAATTCTCGCCCGGTCCTCCGAGACCCGGGCGGGGAAGTCATAGCGGATATCAACCGGTCCCTTTACCGTTGTCGACGCCCGGGATGCCTTCCGCTTGGTAGCTCCCTTCGTCCATTCGCGGCTTTCGGCAAATATGGCTGCCCCAATCGCCACTGCAGTCATGGGATCAGTTTGGAGATCAGCAGGAATACCTAGTTCTTGTGGCACCCGCGTACGGATGCAGGGCATCTTGGATGGGCCACCGATGAGAACAATTCTGTCAATGTCCTCGTGGTTGTAGCCGTTGTCCTTGAGGATTTTGCGGCAGAGCGCGATGGACTCATCCAAACGTTCTGCGATCAAGCCCTCCAGTTCGTTACGCGTGATATCGATGGAGAGGTGAATGTCATTACCGTCCATGTCGGCGACCCGAACCTCTTCGTCCCCGGCAAAGATAACTGCCGTGTCGGCCGAAGAGAGAGCAATCTTTGCTTTTTCGGCGGAATGGCGTGCGATAGCCAAAAGCCCTCTATATCGATCATCTTTGAGAAAGTTCTGCGGCAGTGAGAAGTTTTCCATGAGCCAAGGACGGACGAACTCATTCACGAGCATACGGTCGAAGTCGCGACCGCCAAGCATGTTGATACCTTCGTGGGCAATAATATTGACCGAGCCGCCGACACTCTGAACGAGAGCGACGTCGAAGGTCCCGCCGCCAAGGTCATAGACTAGAAACTGACCGTTCTTGATTTTCGAAACCGCCATCGACGCCATCGACGCTGCAATAGGTTCTTGGAGGAGGCCTACACGATCAAGCCCGGCGGCTTCAGCAGCCTTGATGGTCGCCTCACTCTGCATTTGATTGAATGCCGCCGGGATAGTGACCACTGCACCATCTACATCGAATTCGCCGGCTTCCGTCTTTGCTTGCGCAAAGAGCGTACGGATGATGTCTGCGCTGCACTCCTCGGGAGACATTTCAAGCGCGGCGGCAGCAAAGGAGATTGGACTACTAGTGCCCATCAGTCGCTTGAAGCCCTGAGCGACGTTTTCGGGAGAGACGATCGCACGATCATAGGCGCGCACGCCGACAAACTTGTGGCTTCGCTTGTCTATGTAAATGACGCTCGGCAATACGTCAGTACCCTCAGCTGTCTTGAAGAGCTTCAGGTCTGTCCCGTTGTTTCCAGCAATGGCAGAGTTTGACGTGCCAAGATCAATCCCCAGGTACATCACGTCCTCCCTCTTCGATTTTCTTGAGCACTACCTTACCCATTAGCAAAATGTTCATGTCTTCAACCACTGCGGGCTCCACAGTGGTTTCGATCATCAATATGTCGCCTTCGGCGAAGTCATCCGCGTTAAGCGCAGTTGCGGGAAGATTCGGCTCAAATTTCTGGCCGTCGAACGTCACCAGATTTAACTCGCCTTCTTTGAGTAGGGAATCGAGTCTCCCAGCAGAAAATCGCAGCTGCGCGATCGTCTTAGCCTTGTGCTCGTGTGACAGTCGACCAATGGTCCGCTCAAACGCCTTTAGGAGCTTCCAATACTCGACCGCCATTTGTGCCACTGTCATGTTGTTGTTCATCGCCATACCTGTCAGCGTCCCATCAAGGTTCTTTGCGTCGACAAATCCCATCTGTCGTCGTTTCCAAGGCCATTTCGGGAAGCTTTGAAGTTTCGTAGGGCAGTTCGCGAGGCCGGCCCCCAGATTCCATCCACCACACCGGCATAGTAGCCAAGAGTCTTCAATCTTGTTTGAACAAGAGTCGCACCAGAAACAGTGGTCACGTCTATCAGATGCTCGTCCTGTGTCGGCGAGAAGGATGACGTGCGCCACGACGAAAGTAGTCGCTGGGCATCTTGCCGAAGGTGCTGCCGCCTGCCGGACACCTCGGCTTCAATAGTTTGCAAGACGCCCTGACGATAGCGAAAGCTACTGCATCGAGAATTAAAATCGCTGACTAGACTATTGTAACGATCGATCTCCGTATTGCTCGCGATAAGCCCCCGAAGAATGTCCAAACGCTCATGCTGAAATGTGCAGTATCGAACTTGACTCCGATTGAGCACCCTATCGGACCCAGGAAGTGGTATTTGCTCTTCATACTGCGATGACGCAGTTGAACTCGAAGACCGAGTCGTGCTTGGTAGATATGCTGTTGTTTGCGAGGGACGAGGCGAATAGGAGGGTTTCTTATTACTATCATAAATCAGGAAGACGACGAAGGCTGCGGCCGCCAGCCCCCAGAACATACGCTTCCTGACTGTGGATGATCGCTTCCGTTCTAGGGCCGTCTTCAGTTCAACCAGAGCCGCCCGTTCGTCTGCGTCAGCGCCGTCGAGCAGTTCGGAGACAAGAGCAATACCCTTTTGAACGTTGCCAGAAATGCGCTGCAATTCCTCCCATTTCAAATTCCGCTGAATTGTCCGTTGATCGATCTTCAACTGATCAGCAACCGCTTTCGATGGCGTCTCGCCCATATGGGAGATGAGCACCTCCAACACTTCACATGCCGCTTCCGGAGACGCGTGATTGTTGTTCAGGTCGATGGCTAGTCCGCGAACGACCATCCAAGGCATGTCCGCGTATTCAGTTCCTGCGGACTTGCCGGCCACATCCAAAAATGCATCGTAGAGCCCCTTCGCCAGCCCTCGAGATTTCGGCCCGAAGCCGGAACCGACAACGTGGTCACAAAAAGCCGACCTCTCCGTCTGGATAGCGTCCACCGCTTCGATCAGCGGCCCCATCAGTTCGACGGACTTTGCCTCCTCGGCAAGGGACTCGAGGGCTTCAACGTCCTGAGAAAGCTGGGCAGCGACTGCCGGCAGCTCAGGGAAAGTCTCAAGCAGGGCGCGAGAGATTGTCAGAGCTTCCTCGAATTGGCCGTTTTCGTTCGCTAGCCAGAGGCAGAAATCGCGGACGATCTCATAGATTTCTTTTGAACGTGGCTCCTCATGGCCTTTTGATTCCTCGAGTAGCTGAACCGGCTGGCTGATGGCATCCCATTCAGCAAGTAGTCTCAAAATCCGTTCAACGGGGATCGTATCGCCGCCACCCCGACATGTTGCGATGTCGGCCTCAATCCTTTCCTTGATCGTGCCTAAATTCGGTTGCGACCACGCGTCGTACTCGCGAACGATAAGATCCAGAAGATGTTCAACATTGTCGTCTCCCCAAGCGAGAAACGCCTCCACTATCTCCGTCAGCGTTTTGCCTGGGTTCTCAGCGGCGGTGATGCACGTAACTGCTGCTTTGGCGTGAAGGCCCCTGACAGCGGTCAATCCACTGCTGACCTGCTGCTGGTCGGGAGTCGGAAAGTCGGAGACGCTTCGCAAACCTCTGAGAACCTTCAGGACATCCTCAGACGTGAAATCCTCGTAAGCTTCGAGCAACACGTTGACATAGTTGATCTCACCGTCGGAGCGTACGCACAAATCCGCCGCGAGATTAGCTTTGTCCAACCCTTGAAGACGCTCTAATGCTTCTTGAGCATCGCGAAGGTTTTTCTGCTCAAGCTTCGAAAGAATCTCTCTCGCGTGCGAAGGAGGTGCACTCGGAAACCAGGTTAGTTCGGCCTCAGTCCGGCTTCGGGGCGTTAAGACGGCTTGTTGAGCCCGCACGAGAACACCTTCATCACTTCGACCATCGACAAGTGCCTCTTCGTGGGCTTCGACGATCTCCTCACGACGGGCTCGAATCGAAACGCCGAGCAGGTGAAAAGGATTCTTGGTGAGATCGAAAGCTGCGGCCAAATTTCAGCCTCCTCCATCATTGTAACTGGCCGCCAGTTCCATGCCGAGATCAGTCAGTTCGGCGAGTCGCATATTCTGATTGGGCGTACGGACGAAGCGCGCTGAGGTCAGGAGTTCGGCCACATTGGGTGGCCGCACTGGAAAGCCTAATAAACGCCGCATACACTCTCGGATCGCGGCCTCCATTGGGAATGGAAATCCGTCCACACGGTAATTCGTGCACGTGATAAATGCTGGGCGTTCACTGCCCCTGGACAGCCTGTAACCGGTGGGGGCCTTGCGGCTTTTTCTTGGGTGATAATAACTTAGAAAAATGACGTCCCAAGTCTTGCCGTCGGTACTTACGGTCTCGTACACGTCCACACTGTCGAGGTGTCCAAGGCGATGCCCGAACAATCCCGCATCCGAAGGGGTAACTAACCGCGACAGGTAGGCGAGCTCGCCGATCGGTCCGTTTACCGGAATCGGATTGGTGACACTTCGCCCGAACTCGCCCTTTGCTCCAGGAAGTTCATCGACGGCGAAACCCGCCTCGATCATCTTCCGTACCGGCTCTGGTAGCGCAGCGTTCTGCGCTTCGTCGTCGGTAAGAAAGTGCTCAATCTTCTCGAATATCTTAGCAACTTCCGGCGGAAGATCCGGACCGCGCTTTCGCCCACCGAAAAATGAGCCAAAAAGCCCCATATCTCCCCTCCTTGCGGCTGTACAACCGAGCGCACTTACTGTGCGCCAGGATCACTACCTTAGGCAACGATACACAACGGATCACATCGATCAACTTTCTTTGTATACGTAAAAAACTGTGGGACGCAGAACCGGCCTCAAAATTCTCGAGGGAATGGTCGCGAGGCCGTGAGTTCGGGAATTGGGCGGCGCTTCGAATTCACGAATGCCTGGAACTTCTGGGATGGCTGTGGCGTGACAATTAATAGGCCTTGAAAGCCTCAGCTTAACCGAGCTGTGGAGGGTAAATCTTGTTACTGCCGTCGGCAGCGTTGGAAAATCTCAAAGGAAAGAGCTTCTCGATTGGTGCCTGGAACTATAGACCTCGCCTACGATTGCTCCACCAATAGCCTGCCGCCAGGCCGATTGCAGCGGGAAGAAGGACCGACGTCAGGATATAACCAAAATTGAAGACAAACCCGTCTTCGGTCCACGGCTCTAGTGGGGAAGGCCCACGCCACTCCAGAAAGACGTCGGACGCAATAACCAAGACGCCAATGATGGCGCCGTTTCGAGCCCACCGCCATTTTACTTCGGTTCGCATTTTTCACCCCTTCGCGATACGAACACGGAAGCAGAGTCTAGCGTGGATCAAAAAGGAAGGCGCCGTTCTCCATCAATACATTGTAGAACTGCTCGTCATTCTCGGCACCGGCCTTGATACCCTCGCAATGGCCGTCGCGCGAGACCTTAACAAGGAACCATGCAAGTATCGCTCCTCCGGCAATCCACCAAGCGGACAGGTCGGTAAAAAACCAAACAACCGCCATGATTGGTACCACCAAAAAACCCAGCCAGAGCAAGATAATCCCGTAGAAAATGCGGAAACTGGCTGGAACTGATTTCGAGTGAATCGCCTGGGCTGCGACCGTCTTGTTCACGCGAACTTGTCCATCACGGCTCGCAGTCTTGAACTCCTCCCAAGTTGGGAACTTACCTCCCCACGCTTCCCGCATTCGGTTTGCGGCGCTGGCGTTGATTTCCTCATTTAGCCCCATCTATTGATTCCCCTTCGGCTCGTAGATTTTCTTTTCAATGCTACCTATCATCGCCGATTCTGACAAAAAAATTGTGCTATCGTTGCGCGCCATTCACCAAAAAAGGAAAATCGCCGCTTGACGCGGCGGTTTTCTTACACCTAACCTGTTCTGGCAACGTTCTTTTTTAGAATATACCTTTTAGGCAATTCTGGATTGAAATCGCGCCAGAAAAAGAACCGACGCCTTGCCGATGTCATACCACCATCGGTTGTTGGCCTGCAAGGCAACGTCTGCCGGACCCCGGGGTGCCCCAATTTTGGCGTCCCGCCAGCGGCGCTGGCCGGCACCGAACCGTCAGAAACTGAGAAGAACGGCCACTACACTCTCTTCGGCTCCGTCGGCAAGACGTCTCTTCGCTGCGCGATCTGCCACCGGCATTTCTCACTGATCTCGAACCGCGCGCTTTTTTCCGAGGTTCGGCGAACGTTTTTCCGAAACGAACTCATATCTATTAACGGTTGTCCTAATTCATCATGCCAGAACTACGGCAAACCATTCAACCGTTATCCAACTGAATATTACGGTATTGGCGTCACGACAGCCGGACGACAACGGAAAAGATGCAAAAAATGTGGGTCGAATTTTACCGTCGGAGCCAAAAAACGACGGTTGAAACGTCTCGAAGTCCACAAGGAGATCATCCACCTCCTGGCCAACAACGTTTCGCTCAACGGTATTCTGCGGCGCACCGGGATCCGGCCAAAAACGCTCTATGAGCGCATCGACTTCATCCATCGGCAAATGGTCGGCTTCGAGGAATACCGCCTCCGGCGGCTATGGAAGTCACCGAAATTCGCCGGCCGCTTCTTCCCGCTCTGTACGGATGCGCAGGACTCCATAGTCAACTGGATGAACCGGCGGCGCCGGGAACATGTCCAGCTCTCATGCATTGCGACAGCCGACAACTTCACAGGCTTCATCTTCCGAACCGACGTGAACTTTGATCCCGGCATCGGGGAATGTGGGAAACACTTCGAGGAACTCTATGACGGTGGCGATTTCTGGACGATTGAAGGACTTGGCCTCAGCGCAAGGTATGAGTTCCGTGCTTTCGTGCGCGCGGCATGGTGGAGCCTGCTGCAAGAAGCGAAAAGGTCGGTTTCGGCCGGACGGCGGGACGAGATCCGGAGTTCGCTCAAAAACATCCGGGATCTCTACCCAGACGTCAGCAAGGACTTCGAACTCTCCGAGGGGAATCCGCTCGAGGGTGCGGTCATACGAAGAACCTACACGGCGATTGCTCACTATTTGGCGATCAGCAACATGTTTCCTCGAGAGGCCAGGCTTCACCTCATTACCGACCCCGATGGAGCGTTGCTCGCCGGTCTGCTGATCGGAATGAAGGAAAGGATCAAGTGGGGTCAGGCCGATGTTTCCGTCGTATCTTTCAACAAGAGTCTGACCGTTCCGACCAAACGAGCACTGGTCGATCAATACAAGAAAAAGCTTGATGAATTTGCGCACGCGACCTGGCCTGAGTATGAAACCGCGGCCAAGCTTCGTCGAGCCTTCCTGAAGGAATTTGCCGGCAAATCAGAAGAGGAGTTCAACGGCATACCGGCGACGTGGTGGGACATACCCGTCCAGACCATGTACGAGCCGGACAAGTGCGTTGGGGTCATTTACCAGCGCCCTGAAGGCTCTACAGAGGATATGGAAGCGCGACACCTGACCATCCTGGATCGATCGAGCCTCCATGCCGTCGACTCGTTCTTCAATTTCACCCGGCAGCGGGTCTCGTTTTTCCATCGGCCAGGGATGTCGCGTTCGTCGAGGACATTCTACAACGCCTTCCAACCGTACCGCGCCGACATGGTTCAGAAGATCATCGATATCATCCGTGTTTACTACAACTGGGTGGAACGAAGACAATTTCGCACGGAGCGGAAATTCGACAATGTGGAAGAGAGGGTCGCGAAGACGGCACATGATCTGCTGGCCGTCGCTTTCAGGCGCAGCACACGATCATCGACGCGCGAGGACATGTCGACCCCCGCCATGCGCCTCGGGCTCGCGAAAGGGCCGGCGGCTCTCGATAAGATCCTCTACCAGGATTGGCTGGCGAAGCTCTGATTTCCCCCTGAATCAGCTCATACCTTGCTTCGGCACTGCGATCTGAGCAAAAGCAAGATTAAGCGGATATCCCGGCGGTCACCACCCCTGCGACAGCCGTTCGATGACGTCGGACCGAGCGAGAACCTTTTCACACTGCTCCCAACCGGGCCCTCCGGAATCGACAGTGTCGCCGTACCTGATATCGAAGGCATTCGCGCGTTTCTTCTTTTCGGTGAATTGCGACAGATAGTCGTCGAGGTGTTCGATATCTTCGATCCACTCATCCTCGATCACATCAGGGAGAGAGCCGAAGATGTCGTACCTGTCCTTCATTCTCGCTGAGAGCGTCCGATAGACCTTTTCATCAACGGTTCCGGCGTAGACAAGGTTCAGCATGTCGACCCGGTCTCGCCGCTGCCCAAACCTCTTGATCCGCCCAATGCGTTGCTCGAGGCGAGAAGGGTTCCAGGGGAGGTCAATGTTGATCAGTGTCCCGAGGGTCTGAAGGTTCAGCCCTTCGCAGGCGGCATCCGTGGCAATCACCAGCCGGATTTCCCGTTCACGAACCGCCTTTTTGATCTGCTCCCGATCGGCGCTTCGCCAATCGCCCTGGAGAAACACTCCCGACTTGCCGGCGCCGGCATATACCGCAACCGTTTCTCCGGCCAATCGGGCGGCCAAATTTTCTGCAACCCAGTATGCCGTATCGTAATACTGACTGAAGGCGATACACCCCAGCTCAAGCCAATGCCGATGCGTGAGAAAATACTGTACCGCTTCCAGTTTGGGGTCGGTGGGTTTCGATGACAGGTGATGCCGAATCTGCTCGAGAAACATAACCTCTTCATCAATGATGTCAGCAAAATCGAATGCAAGGTCGAATTGATCGGTGTCATCGCTATCCAGAGATCTAGACTCGATCAATTTTTCCGCCGTACTGAGCCCACTGGCATAGCTTGAACAAATGCGCTGCCGAAGCAGGTTTCGCATAAAGCCTGCGGATTTTTTCCGCTTCGCGAGAGCGCCGGTGAACTTCTCGACAGCCTCATACGCCATGTCGAATTCAGACGATGTACGCAGAGCGGAACCCTCAAACATCGGCCCGGTATTCCCGGCTATGGGCCAAATGTCCACGGCAATCCGCGGCAACAACCCTTTGTCCTCCAGCGTGGACCTTCTTCTCAACACCACATGGCGGACGACGGGGTTGTTCCTGCGAAAGAAGTTGAGACCATTCGAGGTGTCCGCCAGGCTATCATTGAGATCCTGACGAGTGAATGAATCGACATCGATCAACGGCTTGTCACAGAAAAACCGGTTGTCCGGGACACTCAAATCCGAACGAATATAGTCGAACAGCGTGTTTTCCCGCCGTGGCGGCAATGGATTGCGTAAGAGTTCCCAGGCCTCGTCCTCGTTCTCGATACCGACCTCTCCGGTAATGATCCGGATAGCGTTATCCGCATCGCGCCAATAGGACATTGACCGGCCGAGAACATGTTCCGCTCCCCTGTTCAAGGCATCGAGGAGGTCCCACAGTTCCCTTACATCGGTTTGGATCGGGGTGGCGGTTCCAAACAATACGTGGCGTGCGTTTTTGGAAGCCTGCTGCATGAATGTGAGCAGATTGTTGGGGTCCCCTCGATCTTCACCGAGTATGCGCGATCGCCGGGCCTTGTGAGCCTCGTCGAGAATGAGCGTTCCGAGACGGACATTCCTAAGGGCATTGCTCTCCTTGGTCCCATGAACGATCAGACCAGTTGAGACGATCGCGATCTGGTAGGGACAGCGGGTCACGTCCTGAGCACCCCGCGTCTTGATTTCGTGTCCCTTGTGATCCTGCCAGACTTTCTTGGAGGAGAGCCAAACGGCCGAGGGGATGCCCAGCTTGTCGCTCAACTCCGTTTGCCATTGCTGACAAAGCGTTGCCGGGCAGAGAATCAGGGTTGGACCGTCTCCCAACAGGCACGAAACCAACGCGGCGCCGGCGAGCGATAGCGTTTTGCCGACGCCGACCTCATCGGCCAGGAGAAGCCGGCACTTGCCGTAGACGTCCCTGTGTTCCAGGAACATCTCGACGAACGACCGTTGCCATGACTTGAGATCTTCTCCCCGACGATAGATGGGGGCTTCGACAAGAGCTGCCGGGCCGACTTCGTCAGGGTGCAGATCGGCAAGTGCGACTTCCTGCTTGCGAGCTGAACGCCCTATCTCCTCGATGATGGCATCTGGAAGCGGCTTGCCTTTCGCCCAGAGATAGTCGAATTCCTCCGTAACCCATTCCACGCCGTCTTTCGACGTATCTTCCCAGACCAGCTCGTAGTTCTCCTGCCAGCCCTCGCGTGTCTCGTTCAGGCTGCCCATGAAGGCCGAGGCTTCTCCTCCGGCGCGGCGAATGACGCCGGCCTTTCCATGCAGGAAAGGGGCATCGGCACGGGAGACCACCCTGACTTCCACGTTGCCCTTCTTGAGCAAGTCGTAAAGCCGCTGATACCGCGGCCGCCTGATGAACGCTTCGAGTTCATCGTCGACCTCGTTCCAGCGTTCCTTGAGCATCTGTTCGCGAGCAAGTTTCGACGCCTGGATATCTTGGGGATCCAGGTCGCTGTTGCACACAATCCGAACCTTCGGGATGGCGTCAATCTCCTCGTTGACGAGATCGAAGATCGAGGAGCGGAAATAGCCGGCTATTCGGCAGTACTCGGTAGCACCCGCCAGGCGATCCTTGAGGTAGACGTGCGAGAGGCGATCCAGACGGGACGAGAACCTTGTGAGGCTGCCACCTCCAACCAATTCCGTGTGTCGCCCCGTGTCGGCCATTCTCTACCCCAGACGCTGATTTTGAATGAGCGCCGTCAGGACCCGGCCGGCACTCGCCTCTTCGGGCGCTGAAACCAGTCTTTTCAGCGCGATGTAGGCAGCGATCCTCGCTAGGTCCTCCCGCTTGCCGTGGTATCCCGTCACAAGGTCGGAGAGATGGGCAAGCACCTCATCCCCATCGGTGTCCTTCTCAAGCTCGTACAGGGCATAGAGGACTGCCCTGGTGGCGGAGCTGCCGAACTCGGATCCTGTGAACTCTGCCTTGTTGAACTCGGCGCCTGTCTTCAGGCGTGCCTTGTTAGGGTCGAGGTTGGCCATCATCACCGTGTAGTCGGCGACGCGGAAGGCCTTGGCAAAATTCTGGTAGTTGTCGAGTTTCCGGGCTCCGGTGGTTTCGATATCCAGCATCTTGAGATAGAACCTCTCGGCCCCGATCAAACGTTCCCAAACCTTCGGATCCATGCCTTCTGGCACCATATGCTCGTTCGCGACCTGGACGGCGAATTCGATGATCTCGTCGACGATGCCTCGTTCGTTCTTCTGGCGAGGCCGGAGAGCCTCCCGCGTCATGTCGGTGCCATCGATTTTCGTGTAGCTGGTGAGCACGCGCAGCGCCGCGGCATAGCCAGCCATCTGCAGGTCAGCATCCTCGAAAAGGTTCTCGACGCGCCCCTTGCCTTTCAGGGTTTGATTGAGACCGGTCATGGTTTCGATCTGATTGGCGACCTCAGATCGAACCTCATGGACAATCTCGTCCTTGTACCCGCTTTCATTCGACGCACGCTTGCGGAGAATGATGATGTGGGTTCCCTGGACGTATCCGCCCTTTTTGCGCTCCGAGGTCGTTTCCGTGGCAATGTACCAATCTGCCATCACCTGCAAGCCGGCGCCCCAGAAGATGCTGGCCATATCCGCCCAGACCTTGCCGGATTGATGCGTGAACATGACGATCTGCAGGCCATTGTCCGGCATATGATCGGCCATGGCCTTGTAGGCCTCAACCATGCCTTTTCGGAATTCTTGCCCATCTCCTTTGATGGCGAGCAAGCGTCGACTGTCCCAGACCCAGTCTTCAAACCTTCCCCTCGAAGATTTTCGGAGCCACGCAATAAAGAATTCGGTGATCTCATGATAAGCGACAGCGTCACCATACGGGGGGTCAGTGACCCAATAATCAGATATTGTTGAAACCCCAGACGCTAGATTCGTTTCGATCTGTTCATCGCGAGTGGAAAGTGGAAAATGCTTCAATGACTCGGAATTCTCAGCGAGATAAATACTACTGCGGACCCCATGGTTCATGAGTGTATTCAATGCCTGATTGATGAACACCCTGTCCAGGCACATTTCACGCCCGGAACCCGCTGTCCGCGGGTTGATACCACAAAGTTTCGAGTGAAAGTTCAACTCGTTGGCAATATAAAGATATGCGGCTTCATTATTTGGCAGGTTCATGTTCATTGTCTTAAGGAGAAGAAGTTGTCGTGTGCTGAACAGATGATGCCAATGGGTCCACCCACGCGTGCGAATTGGCTCATCAGTCTTGTCTCCAGGCTCAATCCGCATATCGGGTACAAGCCCCTCTTTTTGCCAACCGGCCAAATTTTCGGCGACAATAGCCTCTACGCGAGACTCACGTTCGAGATCCTCCTGTGTCACAGAAGCAAAGAACGTTTGTTGGCGGCCTTTCCCCAGAGTCTCCCTAGTGATCCACTGGATGCAATATAGCCGTTCCTGAAAGATATCATCAGGCCGTGGTTTGAAGTCGCTCTTTTCCCACTGACGCAACCGATTGCCGGTTGTGCCATCCGGAAGCCGAAAATCCCCACGAAGGGATTTGATCGGCGTGCGAAATTCTTCCCCATCCAGTTTGTAAACGAGATCGTCTCCTTGAACTGTTCCAGTTTTGGCGGCAAAGAGTTCGTCCTTTGAGACACCGGTGACAATATCGATGCCGAAGCGCTTTGCTGCGGGATTTGGAATCAGGCGAGCTATGGTGCTCTGCTTGGTGCTAATGACCCACGTCGGCGACATCGGCACCATCCAGCCAGTTTGCGGGCAGCGTGTTTCAAGGCAGTAAAGGTAGGCTTTCGCCCGATTTCCTTCACTGTCATGCTCGATGCCAAGTTCAGCTATTTCCTGGGCAACGGCTTGTGCTGCTTCGCGCTGTGCCTTCTCGATCTCTTCCCGCGTGTCTTCATCCGCCCCAATGATGTTCAGCGCCCCCCATGTCAGCATGCACGCGATGGGATTAAGATCGCTGGCATAAACGTCGCACCCTATCCGTGCCGCTTCGAAGGGTATCGATCCGCCGCCACAGAAGGTGTCGCCTACCTTAGGCCGATGCCCGAAGCGCATGATCCCGAGTTGCTCCACCAGTTCCGGCATGCTGCGGGCCGACGTTTCGAGATAGCTGTTCACATGCCCCCAAATTGGGTTGAATAACTCATCCTGATCCACTTCCTCGGGCCGTTTCGCCGCTGAAACCCGGGACAGGTAATCTTGGCAGCGCGCATACTCGATTTGCCAGAGCGTTTGCTCATCCGCTCCAAGGTCGGGATGCCAGATCAGGGTTCGTTGGGAATCGTCGTCTATGGCGCCAATATCGCCCGTCTCGAACGGCTCGATCTGTTTGGCGAAGATTTTCTTACCCTTCGCACCGGCCACGGAAACTCGAACCTGAACGGCAAAAACGTGCCTTGCATCTTGGTCGGAAATCCTGCTTTCGCGCGCGAGCACCTCGTATGCTTCCCTGGGTTTTGCGACAAGACCACGCCGCACGAAGGAGGCGTCATCGATCGCCATCAACTTCTCGAAAATAGCAAGGTCCGCTTCTGGATCATCGGTCGCGGGGAGAAGAGAGGCCAGCACGCACGCTTTCACCAGGATCAGTGGCTTGCGGCCTTTCCAATAACTGCCAAGCGCGGGCAACGTCTGACCAGCTCCAGCCTTTCGTTCCTTTTGAGCTTCGGCGCTGATTTTCTGCGCTGGGAAGAGGCGTTCGATGAGCGCCGGCGCATCCTTCAACGAGAACGGACGAACCTGACCGGCGACAGCGGCGGCATCATGCATTGGCATCACTTCTCATCATTGAACAGGGGAAGCGTCGGGCGATCCTCGGGAACCTGCTTTTTCTTTTTGGCCGCCGTCTTGCGATGATCGAGAATTTCCTGCTGGCTGGGGTTCTCGGTGAAGGCGATCCGAAGAGCCTTGCGCCAACCAATGTCGGTGTCTTCTGCAGTCCCTGTGGCGTGAGCGGCCATCGAAAACAGCCACCACCGCTCTTCCGGTCGAAGGGATGACCAGCCAGCGACCGTCAGCGGAATCAAATTCTCTTCGGCGGCTTCAACCGACCATGCAAGAACGCAGAGTTCTTTGCCGAGGAGGCGTTCGACCTTGTTCTCTCCAACCGACCATCGGCTCGCAGAGAGTTTCTTCTCCTTGAGCCTCTCGTTGAGAACCCGCTTCGCTTCGTCCGCGATGCCCCGCCAGGCAGACCTTTTCAACCGGCAACGCTCAACCGACTCCGGAATCCCATCACTGCCGCCGTGCAAGCCGAAATGCTCTGTAATAACCACATCGTCCTGGCGCCCTTGCGGGATGATCACCGTGAAGTGATGCGGATCGATGTCGTTCGGGCACCCAAATCCAATGGTCTTGGGGGCGCTCATTGCTCCACCTCACCCGCAGCGACATCGATTCCGATCCCAGCAATGAATGTCTCGAGATCGTGGCCGGAAGCGAACCTGACCTCCTTGCAGGTGATTTTCACATCCGCGGCGGAATCCCCGATCGACTCCCGCGCCAAAACGATGAACCGCTCCAGATCTTCGGCCGAAACAATGCTTTCGCTGCCAAACCGAGTGGTGGCGTTCTTGGCGCCCTTGCCCACCTCCAAGTGAATGGTCCCAAGCGATCCTTTGGCGTCTTTTGCGGCCTTCAGGGTGGAGAACACCTTGGCATTGCCATCGAAAACAAGCGGCTTGCGCAGGATCGCCTCCTTGTCCTTGTCGATGGTGACCCCAGTATCGTCCGCCGCCGGAATTTTGAAGTTGCGCGTTGCGGATACGCCGTTGTCTTCGGCGTACGTATAGATCGTGACCTCGCCGTTTCCCTCGAGTTCGATGGGCTTTTCGTAAACCTTCCCCTCCTTGGGGTTGGCGCCCGTCGTGTTCCACCGGATTTGTCCCTTGGGACGCACCGTAAGGGTCACAATACGCTTGCCAGGGACGAACTGACGTTCGTGCGTGATCGTCAGCTTGTTTGACCACCTGACCGAGGCGCCGGTTTCGTGTTTTCCGTCGGGATCGATGGCGAGGAACCACAGGGCCGTTTCAGACGTTTCGAAGATGGTGTCGGGAATCGTGGATGACGACACGGAGACATCCGGCGTTGAGGCATAGTGTACACGGGCATTGGGGCCAGCGTCAGTCGCCGAAACCTCGATGGTGGCCTTGCCTGTCTCGTCGTCGTAATCACGCTCTTGGTAGCGCACGGACGTTTTGGGAGGCGCAAATGGTCCTTTCTCGATATAGCCGTCGTCGGTGTAGCGCCAGCGATCCTGACCTTGGGCGATCGTCCGAAGCTCATCGAGCCCCTTTGGGGGAAGCCAAAGCCACCGAGGATTGCTGATGGCGCGGAAGGTCATGTCTTTCCAGGGAATCCGCTTCTCATGCCCTGGCCACAACATATCCTCGGCCCGGTCCATAAGGGTGTCGGCCTGGGAGTTCACATCCAAAACGATCTTCTGGGCCCCGGTGCTCGTCAGCGTTTCTTCGACAGAACCCTCGCCATCGATGACGGATGTGTGACCTTCCTTGCGAACTACGAGCTGCAGCTTCGCATATGCCAGCGTATCCTGTCCGGAGACACGGGCAGGATAGTAGACCCGGTTGAACAGGCTCACCAACGCGCTGTTGAAATCGAATTCCGCGGTTTCCGCTTCCTCGTCGAGTTCCGGAATGAGCTGAGGATTGCCTCCGACTTCCTCGCGAACTTTGGCGACCGCCCAAATCCGTCGGACCTTCTCTTCCAGGTTCCCAAGGCTCGAACCGTCTCCCGTAACGACGCAGAAGTTATTCTTCTCGACCACCTCTTCGAAGAGGTTCTTGGCTTCTTCCGGCGGTGTCTTGCTGTCAGGACTGACAACGAGAAGAGTCCGCAGGCCCGAGAGCTTGATCTCGGAAAGCTTGGGAAGCGCGATCACGGTCTGGTAGGCGATCCTTTTGGTCGGGCTGAACACGACCTCGAGGCGGCGCTTCAATTCCGCATCGACCTTCGGCTGCGGTGCGTTTTCCGCACGGTTTTCTATGCGTTTGCGTAGGTTCTCCACGTTCGAGAAGTACCAGGTGTCGTTCTCCCGGCGATGAAGGTACCAGCACTCCTTCCGAAGCTCCTCGAACGCGCCGTCGAACTCGAGGGGGGATCGATGCGGCGCCACCAGGCATTCGATCGCCTGTTGCTTGGTCAAGCCCTTCACCGCATCGACGCTTTCGGAGAGCGACGCCGTCAACAGCAATCTCGCAACCTGCGAGGCGGCGTCGTTGCCTACGCTTGCATCAATCACCTCGGCATGGGCCTCGCCCTTTGAGGCAACATCCGTTGCCGTGGCGCCCTGAAGATTGCTGATCTTGTTGATCTCTTCCCGAACGTCGCCGATGTTGAGATCCAGGTATTGGCACCCGATCAGATAGACGTCGTTGGTCGGACGTTCCCAAACCGATTTCAGCATCTTCGAGGCGAACTGCATCAGGCCTCGCGTCTGCCGGTAGCTCTCGTTCTCCTTGAAGAGTGCGATGACGTGCTTCACCGAAGGATGAAAAGGATAAGAGGCAACGATCTCATCGGCGATCTGATCGGCCGACTTGGCGACGGTTTTCGACTTGATTGCTTCGCCCATGGCGTCCCCATGGGCGGATGCAACGGAGTCGATCACCGAATCATCGGCAATCTTGCTGAAAAGCCGTTTCTTCAAGATTTCATAGATCTCGTTGCTCGACAGCTCGACCGGCGTGATCGCGCGCGCCTGCCGATTGGCTTCCTGTTGGAAATCCCGGATGGCTTTGCTGAGATCTTTGGACGCCTCCTGGTAACTGCCGGAGAGATTGGAGATCACGATACAAAGCCGAGGCAGTTGGAGCGCGGCGGCAAGGAGGTTCGACAGCGCATACGTCGTGACGTTCTCGAGTGTTCCGCCACCGACTGGACGGGTAATTGCATAGTCGAAATAAGGGGGCAGTTCGTCCAACAGGATCAAGGTCGGCTCGTCGCCGATAAGTTTGATCCAATCTTTGTCGGTCGGAGCCTTTGCCCCGTCCTTCCAGAAGGAAGCAAATTCCTCTTTCTTGCCGATCTGGTCGGCAATATCCCCCCACAGAAATATGTCCGGGGAGACACTTCGGCCATTGATCGCCGCGACCTTTGCGGAGGGGAGATCCAAATCGGCCGTGATGTCGTTTGGGATTTTGTCTCGTAGGGCCGGATTTCGGGCAATGACGCCCAGAGCGAGCATACTATGGGTCTTGCCGCCACCCATCGCCTGCTTCAGCTCGAAGACCGCCTGGTCGGACTTGCCGGCGAGCCGGCTTAATCCTTCGCGCAAGAGGATATTCATGCCGGCCGTGACGTAGTTCTTGGCGAAGAACTCCTCGGCGTCCTCCTCAGTTTGCTTCAATAGGTCCGACAGATGCTCGATCTGGTCTCCCATTGCGTAGGTGAGTGCGCTTGGGTGCAGTTCACAAGCGTCTTTGACCGTCTGAAGCATGATTTCCCTCATCTCCCCTGATGGTTCTTCCGAAGATTGTATGCGTCCATGAGGATTGGTGCCAAAAGAATCTCAGACCACTTCCTTAAGGAGGATTTGGGTTCGTTTCCGCTATTTGTGCCCAAAAATGTGGGCGGGAAGCCTGATGTCGGATTCCGGAAATAATGAAATCAGCGTCGGGACCCTGCTTGATCGGGGCGACGCCGATCGTCCTATCATAATTAGCCGCGCTCTGACGCCTTGGAGTAGTGTCGTTCGCGTTGCGCGACGACTTGCTCATAGAACGGCGCAATGTCAGCTTGGTAGGAAGCAAAATGCATAGCGGCCAGCTTCGGAAGGGAGGCAAACGCTGCATCGTAATCGTCCATCTCGATCGCGGCGTCGTCCCGTGTCGGCTCTATCCGTAAGCAGTGCGCGGGGCCGAGCAGCAGCTTGGCCTGTGCGGTCGCATTGTCGGTCGTCAGGAACATCGCAGCCTTGATGGCTTCGCGCCAAGCGAACAAGCCGCTCATAACGTCGTCCTTGTTGAGGGAAAAAGGCGCGTTGCCCGTGCCAATACTCAAAATTTCCACTTGGTCTAGGCTGATTTCGTAGTCCGTCAGTACGTCAACCAACGCAACCATAGCCGGGTTGTTGGCCCAGACTCCGCCGTCGAGGAATATGCGGCCACTTTCCTCATGTTCCAGACCTCTGAGATAAGTCGGCGCCGCCGAAGTTGCGCGGGCTACTTTCCACATCGGCGTAGCGTGGTCGTTGAGGAAATCCTCGTGATGGTCGGTTTTGAAGACGGCGATCTCGGTTTCCGGCATCATGAAGGCGGGAATTACGAGACGACAGGTCGACTCGCCGAGGAGATGATCTCCGAAACGCTGCCGGAGGGACCTCTCCAACTCCTCATGCCTGAGGCGGGGGCCATGTATGGCGCACAAAAATCTCCGCAAGCGTGCCAGTTTTCGGCTTGGCAACGGCGGAAATATGTTTCGCCCGTCGTCGCGGTAGAAGGCGCAGATTTCGGCGGAGGGTATGCCAAGACCAAGCCCCAGTGCAATGATTCCGCCGGTCGAAGTACCGGCGATCATGTCGAAAACCGATGCGGCCGACTTGCCGAAATGCTCTTCGCACAGGCGCACCAACTCAGCAGTATACACGCCTCTGATACCCCCGCCGTCGAGCGATAGGATCTTAAACGGCTGATCGGCGGGCCAGGGCTGCTTACGCCGACGTGTGCCTAGGCTATTGGCGCGACGGTCAGTGAACATCTTCAAATACCGCCTTTGCCGCGGCGGCCTGAGCCTGCATTATTTCCGACACGCTTTCGTAGCCCACGCTTGGCGCGAGCCATTCGCCGGTCATGTGCCACAGTTCATAATAGGTCAGCCACTCGGCGGCCCACCATACCGTGGTGTCGGCGATTAGGTCGGCCGGTGACCATTCGTGGCCCGCAGGATCGAAAAGGCACAAACCGGACCATTTCGGATTGTCGGAGCAATAGAGGAGGTGGGGGATTTGCACAAAGTCCGTGCCCGGACGTGGCTGTAGCGGTGGATCAGATACGACGACGTAAGGCAGGGGCATTGAAATGGGATGCCACAATATGACGATTGCATAGGCCTGGGCCTTTGGCCGCAGCGGCCCTTGCCAGATTAGCGTTCCGTCGCCGGCTCGATGGCCATCAAAATCCGGCCACTGGCGGCGCATTGCCACCAGCTGAGCTCCGGGCGACCGTCGCTTAGTTGGCTTAGGCGTCATTCTTGCTCTTGAGAATCATGGAGTGAAAATTGTGGCTTGGAACTTCGTGGTGGCTCTTCGGCGCGGTTATAAGGGTCGGTGCAGCGATGGCACCGCTCCGCGGCGCGGCAAAAAGCCGGTTCGGTTCCCGACGGCGGTCGTATCGGGCTACCATCGCGGCGCGCTGCTCCTTCCCGACGCGCTCACCGAACAGTTCGTCGATGACCTCGGCTATGTCGTCAAGCCGCGCGGTTGCCATCTGATCAAGGCGAGCAGTTAGATATTCAAGCTGCTCCGCGAACACCTCCATGTCCTTGACGCCCGCCACGCTGGCAGCCGGCCAGCGGTCATTGATGAGGTCCGGATGGTAAGAGGGATTCAACTCGCGGGGGCGCGTGCCGGAGGCGATATGGTTGCGCATGATCTTGGCCGTTGAATCCGCGAGTGCGTAGAGTTGCGTCGCGAGGCCCTGGGGGACGTAACCGACATCACCAGCCCTCTTCGTCAGATAGATCGAAGGCGGCCGCTTCTCCGGAAGGTCCTCATAGCGCAAATTAAGAAAACGCTTGAGAAGCTTAAGAGCGACGGCCTCTTGCGCGTCGATCGCGCTAGGGATCATCGGGGGTAGATCGACCTGCTGCGCCTCGGCGGCGATGACGAGGCCTTCATTTTCGTCAAGCAGCGACAGCCGATCCCGCCCAGCCACCACACGGTGGAGGCCGAGGGCTTCCGCAAAAGATTCCTGCCCGACACCGACCTTACCCCGAAACCAAGCAGTAAAACCCCAGGGATTGGATGGCACGCGCTTAGACTCCCCGGTATCCGGGGAATGAAAAATATCGCCGGCTCGCTCAACGGCGATCCGCGCGCGGCGGTCCATAATGGCGACGTCCATGTGCATGAATGGGAACTGAAGCTGGACGCAACGCGTGCAGCGCTCGATCTTCTCGACGCCTGGAAAGCCCTGCAGAGACTCTTCAAGAAGATCAAGCGCCTGGTCGTTATCCCAATGCGCCGGCACATCGATCTCAATGATGGCGTCGACATCGAACCGGTCGTCGTCGGTGCCGCTGACGATCGTCGTGCTCGTAGCAATCGAACCCTGCGCGTAGATCAGGCTGACTCCATCCACGAGATACGCTGCAAGAGGGCTGGCTTTGCGTTCGACGTGCTGTTTGAGAAGACGGTAACGGTTTTCCGCGACACGACGGTCACGGGGGCTCAGTTCGATCAGCGCCGCGATATCGAGAAGTACTTCATCGAGGGCATTTGTCTGCTGGAAAGGATCAAGCTTATTCATGGAGTCGCTCCAGGCGTTGTCGCAGTCGGTGGCCGGGTCGGTGAGCGTTTTGCGTCACGTCGGCTCACGGCCCATCCCCCGCTAGTCGCTGGGGCTACATGATGTGGCCCATGATAATGTGGCATCAAAATCCGCGATCCGCCATCGGATTGTGGAAAAATAGTTCGCTACTATGAACAAATATGGGGCGTTGATTTCCGGAAGTCAACACCATATGTTCAGAGTACAGAACTTTTTTCGACCAGGAAGGAAGCTAACGATGACGACGGCACTCGGGGACAAGATCCAGAAGCTGCGGAAAGAGAAAGGGCTCACGCTTGAGCAGCTCGCTGATCTGGCCGGTTCGAGCAAGAGCTATATCTGGGAGTTGGAAAATAAGAACCCACCCCGACCTTCGGCGGAGAAATTATCGAAGATCGCCACCCAACTGGGGGTGACTATTGAATATCTTCTTGACCAGGAGGAACGGGTTACGGAAGCCGATGCGACCGATGAAATGTTCTATCGGAACTATCGACAGATGGACCCTAAGGTCAAAAAGAGAATCCGCGAGATGGTCGAGATTTGGAAGGAAGAATGAACGAATCACTCTCGCCGGCGAGATGGGCCAACGATATCTCCATTATCTTGCGGACGGTACTTGGTGCTGACCGCATCCCCGTCAATGTCCAGGTAGTGGCCAAAGAGATCTCACAGATCAAGTTTCCGGACGACCCGATTACGGTAATCCGCAGTGACGTATTGCCAGGCTTTGAAGGTTCTCTGTCGCCGGCACCGCCAGGAAAGGTCGGGTGGGGCATTTTTTACAACAATGGCTTTACCTCGAAGGGGCGGATCAATTTCACCCTAGGCCATGAATTCGGCCACTACCTGTTGCACAGGAAGGCCTACCCGAAAGGCTTCCAGTGCAGCAACGAGGACATGGCAAGCTGGGAATCGGAATATGCTCAGCTCGAACAACAGGCCAACGTCTTTGCCGCCAATCTCCTTATGCCTCTCGATGATTTCCGGGAGCAGATCGGCGTCAGGTTGAGGCCAAGCCTGGATGATCTTGGGAGCTGTGGGGATCGGTATCAGGTATCCCTCATTGCTGCCATACTTCGGTGGCTTCAGTACACGGAGAGGAGATCGGTTCTTGTAGTCTCCAGAGACGGGTTCATTCTTTGGGCGCGTTCCAGTTCCGCCGCCATGAAAACCGGGCTGTACTACAGGACGAGGAACCGACCGCCCGTTGAAATCCCTCGGCTATCATTGGCGGCGCAAAAGAATTCCGTGATAGGTTACAGGGGAGAGGCTGAACACGATTCCGGCGTCTGGCGGAACGAGCCGTGCAAGGAATTTGTGCTCTTTTCAGATCAGTACGATTTTACGATTTCACTTCTGCATTTCGATGACGCGCTTCCCTATTGGGAGGCCCGGGCCAAAGCAGAATTGTCGTAGGCCGGCCCAACTTTTGTGGCACGCCAAGCCAAGTCGGACAGTTCCGTTAAATACGGAGGCGAACCCGCACAATTTCATCATTTGCGAAAATCGATTTCATTTTTTCCGAGAATCCGTCTGTGTGATCCGCGCAAATCCATCACCAACAATTTCATTATTTCCGGAGACCGACACTGAAGAGGAACCAATCAAGAACGTGGAATGAATCAGGACAGGGATTCAACTTTTAGACGAGCAAGAAAAGTGGCTGCCGAGAACGCTCTCGGCAGCCACTCTCTATTTTACCTTTTTTGGTGAATGGCGCGCAACGACCCCCCGATCCTTTCGCACAATATCGCCATCGTCCATCAACTGCGTAAGATGTTTCAGCCCTTCAACGACCTCGTCGTAAATCCGCGCTGCCTTTTCGCGGGTCAGTCTAAAATGAGGATGAGCCTCGAATGCGGCAAGCGGATCGACAACTCTTTCCGCGCCTGGCTGTGCGCTCATGACCGGGTTTACCTGACGATGAGGAACGAGGTCAAAAGCCGGCCCCAACTCCCAAGTCATACCTTTCCGATAAAATCCATGATTCCGCAAATGATCATCCGTATTGTGGATGAACCGATTGAAAAGCAGACGCCTAAACAAGTCGCTCTCACAGGGAGTTATTCCAGCCTCCCGAGCGCGAATGGCGACCTCCGAGTAGGAAAAATTCGTGCTATAGCTCAGAGGATCATGTCTCACCAACGTTCCGGCACACATGTATCCTCGACGTTCTTTGTTCGCACCACGATCAAACCGCTCGACCAGAAGGACCGATTTTTCTCCAACTTTTACAACCAGGTGTTTGGGAACATCGATCCCACATTTCTCCGCCAACGACAAACAGACCCCCTCCATTCTGGGGTCATCGAAGGGATCTCCCATGGCGGGAAATTTCGCGATATACGATTTATCTCCGTCAACAATTCCAGCTTTTGGTCGAGCACCACCAAAATCAACTGCCGAATCACAAAGCATCTGCAGATGATGTAAACGAGGACGCCCCTCTTCGACGGCCGCCGCCGCATCAAGAAGATCGGCCAATGTTTCTGTCCCGTCGGGGATTTTGAGCGCCGGATCGTCCGGAACCCATCTCTCCGGACCGACGTTCTCATCAAAACCAAAAGCCAGATCACCTGTCCGATTGGTGCCGGAAGCGGCGAGATACTCAGCCATCCCGAATATCTGCTTTGGAAAAGCTGCCCTGAGAACGCCGCGTCCCCATCCATCTGGCGCCGCATCGTAAAAAATTAGCGGCACCTCATGGGGCAAACTTGAAACCGCTCCACGGCGCAACGCCAATCCTGCTGGATCCAACGGCCAGGCGTCCTTTTTTGTAAGCCATGAGCGCGCATAACGAAATATCGATTGGCGGGCCCCGCCCCGCCCCGCGCCCTCGAACAAAAGTTCCCCGACTGGCGCGGCGGCATCACCGGCAAAAACAACCAAACGATCAATTCGCCCCTTAGAAATCCGCCACATCGCTTCTGCGCCCCACCCTTTTGCGCCCGCGCACATCCTGCATGCTTTCACCAAGCGGATCGCTCTCCAGCAGCGCAGCCAATCTCGTCTCATAACCCAGAACACTCATGACCTTCATGAGAAGGCCTATCGAAACCGTGGGCTTTCCCGCCTCTAGCGCCAGATATGTCTTCGGCGTGACACCCGCCCGGACAGCCATTTCGCGATGCGAGATATTGCGGAGTATCCGCGCCCGCCGCAAACGCCGCCCCAACAAGGCTAGACCATCGGCCTCGTCAGCAGTCAAAATAACCGAACGCTTCATGCCCATGAACCCCTAAAAGGTATTTTAAGCCTTCTAACATATCTTATATGGGTTCATGCATCAACTAAGGAAAGGCTTTTCACCAACCCACCACAGCCGGAGGCACGACGCCGACTAGATGGCGGCTCCTTCCCTCGAATCGAAATCGATTTGGCCATTCCACCCCACGCGGCTACCGATCATGATTGTAAAATTGTTTATTGCAGTATGTTATGGGCAGATGGTATCGCCACTTGACATGGCGATACCACGATAACGTTGTCATAATGTTCGCTAGCGCCAGCCGTCTTAAAGCCTCGCCAACCAGTCTTGGTACAGGATCTTCTCGAGGGCTACGGGCCCCCGTGCCAGCCCGATCCGCATGGCCGGGGTCGACATGGCCTCACGCTTCGGAGATCGCTTGGAGCGCCTAAAAATCGCAGCCAGCAGATCATGCGCCGTTTCAACGACCAGTACAGGGTATGCTTCCGTTGGGATGACGGACACGCCTACGACGTCGAGATCGCGGACTATCACTGAGGATCAAGCCATGGCAACGAAACAGACCGTATCCGCCCCAATTCATCCGGGAGAGATTCTCAAAGAGGAGTTCCTTGTCCCGCTTGGGCTCAGTGCGAACCGGCTCGCGCTGGCGATCGGCGTGGCTCCGAACCGTATCACCGGCATCATCAACGGCAAGCGCGCCATCTCGGGGGAGACGGCGATTCTTCTCGCACACGCGTTCAATACGACGCCGGAATTCTGGGTGAACCTGCAGACCCACTATGACCTGGAAATCGCTCGCCTCCAGCTTTCTGAAGAGCGCATGCGAGGCGCCGACTCGCTTTCCCGGGAATTGTGCCTGGCATGATCTCAGATGCCGTGAGCGGTGATTCTTGAGCCCGGCCGCCCTATCGCCTCGCTTAGGCAATATCCATTTCAAGCTTCAAGCCAAAGGCGCCAATATGGCGCCTTTCTCGTTGCCACCATATCTTGTGTCCGCGTTCTCCCAACCTTTCTTTTGTCTATAGGAGCCCCCTACAAAGGAGATGGACGTGAAGTGACCGCGGTCGAACCTTGGTGGTAAGTCCAGAACGTGCTAAATCCTCATTTGTCCCGGACCGCTTTTCGGGGGTGGTCCCATTCCTTGTGGAGCATTTTATGGTTCCACACCTGAGTCTAACTCATCGATAAATCACGAAACGTAGTCCTGCGTTTCAATTCTCCCTACATCTTGATGACGTAGTCGACGAAGTCGATCGCGTTGGCCTGGGTATGCCGCTCGTAGATTTTGAGAGCCCGGATTTGGGTAGCCGCATCCTCCACTGTTTTGCCGCACCGTCAGAAGCTTCTGCGCACAGCGAAGAATATATTCGTGTTGTCCTTGAGTTGACTAAAGAAGATATCTTCTCGTGGTCCGTAGAAGAGGTTGCCGCCGGCTTCGACGAGCCAGTCGTCGCTCAGCTTGTAGCTGGCGCGCAGGCGCAGATGACCGTCGTTTTCATTCGGGCTCCAGAAGTTGAAAGCGCTGAGTGTAAGATTTTGATTGAGAGCGAGCTTGGTAAGACGCAGCGTTAAGAGATGACGCGCTTGGTCGGCGCGCGGCGCGCCTGCTGGCAGCGCCGCAAGAAATGCATCCTGGTCTGAGCGTATTTGCGCGAAATATTGAAAAGCGACTGTGAGTTCCGTTGCAACTTCTCGCTCAAAGCCGACGAGAAGACGTGTGTCGCTGTTGGGAATGAGCGCATTGTCTCCATTTGGATCGTCACGGCTGATATAGCGGCCGAATTCGGCGGTGAGAATGCCGCCTTGAAACGGCCCTCTGAGGCTTGCGCCGAACACCGAAAGACGCGGAAAGAAAAAATCGCCAGAGGGCCGGAGACCGCTTGGGCCTTTAAAGAATCCTGTATAGCCATAGGCGGCGACTTCGAACGCGCCGAACTGGCGGTAAAGGCGCCCCGCGAATTCATCGTCGTTGAACCAGCGACCGGGCGTGACCGGATCGAGAATGAAATTGTCGCCAACAACGCCGCCAGCGACGGGATTGAAGTAGGACAAACGCGAACCGTCGATGAAACGATCGGCGTCAAAGCGCGGTGTATAGACAAGGTCAATATTGGCGAGATCATGGAAGAGAGACAGCCGCAACGCATCGGAGGGCGCTTTGAGATATTCGTCGTCGCGGCCGATGAAGAAAGACTCGAAATCCTTTGGGAACAGATCATTGATAAAAATGAGATCGCCGACACCCCAGGTAAGGATCTGGCGGCCGACTTTCAGATCGGCGAAGTCGAGCGGGCGCCAGACAAGATTCGCTTCGCGCAGGTCAAAGGCGCCTTCGCCGGTTTTGAGATCCGGTTTTCGGCGATCGACGACCTCGTCATAAACGGCGTCGCCGGCAAGGCGAATAGCGACCCCGCCCGGCTCCCATTGCGACTCCAGGCGAAGGCGCGTTTCGCCGATCGTGAAGTCGCCTTCGTTTGGATCATTCCGAAGTCGCGGCCCGATACGCGCTTCCAGGAAACCGGTCACATTTTTCAAGATAGCGGGACGCCACTCCGCGCCGGCGCGATCCATCTGCTCATCATCCGGCTTGTCTTCTCCGAGACCGGTAGGCAACGTGGGCTCCGGTTCGCCAAGGCCGGCCGGCAGATCGGGGGCTTTCTGTTTTTCTTCCGTTTCCTGCTTTTGCGGTGTCTCCAAGCCTTGCGGCAAGGCTGGCTCCCGCGCCTCCGCAGCCATCGGCGCAGCCAACATCACAAGAAATAGGAAAAAGCGCCGCAACATCGCCTTACCGCAGATGTTTACGCGGCGGGTTGCGCAGGTAGCGCTCGGTGAAAACATCCGGCGGCAGGTCGATATCATAGTCGACCGCGCTGTAGACCATGGTGGTCGCGCCGCCGATCTGCGCATCTTCCATCCGGGACTCAACGACCGTAGGATGACCCTCAATCGTTTTCACTTTCACCGCCGTATAGGTGCGATACGCTTCGCCGACGCTGTCATAGTATTCCGTCTTTACAGGGATAAACGTTTCTTTATGGATCCAGTTCTTGTATTTCGAAAACTCGACGTTGCCGGGATTTTTCGGCGTGCTCTCGATGACGTAGTAATTGTCTGTTTCCTCAAGGAGGACATGGTCGTCCTCGTTCGGTCCGCGCCCCGACACATCCTCATAGAAGAAGTGCGACCCGACAAAGCTTGTGCGCTCATCGCTCGCGGCGATGCGCTTGACGAGATCAAGCGCCGGCAGATAGAGCCAACGGTCATCATCATCATCGACGTGTTTCCAGACCATGAAGGCGGTGCGGTTTACGTCCGCCGGCCGATTGAAATAGACGTAAAAGCGCTGTTCGCCATTATCTAGGTCGTCGATATCGGTGCGGATAATGACGAATTCCCGGGAGCGTTCGCGACCGCGCGCATCGGCGATCGTCATCGAGACTTTGGCCTTGCCGTCCTTGCCTTGATAATAGACCGCGGCGCTCGCCTTATCGACGATGTCCTGAACGCTCGGATCCGTTTCAGCGGAGGCGGGTGCGACCGCGGCGATCGAGATCAACGCCGCAACGAAGAGATTATTGCGCGGACTGGGCATGGGCCGCTCCTTTCGGGATTTGTCGTGGAAAGAAAAGCGTCTCGAAAATGGTGATCAAGGCTGGCAACGCCAGAAGCGTCGTCGCGCCGGCGAGGACGAGGATCGCGGAAATAAAGACGCCGACGGTTTTATAGGGAATGAGCGGCGCTAAGAGCAGCGGCAAAAACCCGGCGCCGATGACGATCACATTACGGAATATGGCGCGGGCCGGCTCGCCGAAGCTCGCTTTCACGGTTTCACGCCAATCGCCGATCGCCTCAAAAAGCTGGCGGCAGCGGACATTGAAATGTATCGCATAGTCGACAGCGAGACCGAGGCTGAGCGCGGAAAGCACCGCCACCGGCATGTCGTAGTCTTTGCCGACAAGACCGATGACCCCATAAATGACGGCGATCGTCACCGTCAGTGGCGCCATCGACAACAGCCCCCAGGCGAAGGACCTGAACAGGAACGTCATCAAGATCAGAACGATGACAAAGCTGCCGAGAAACGCCGTCAGCATGCCCGACACCATTTTTTGTTGCCAGACAACATTGATGTAAGTGAGACCGAACCAGTCATGGCTGAGCGCAACCGGCGCAGGATTGGCGGCCATGTAGGCGTCGACCGCTTCGACAAGCACGTTCATGTCGACATTGTCGCCGCTTTTGAGCTGCACCCAGATATTCGCCTTGCGATAATCGGGCGTCACCAGCTTGAATAGGTCTTGCGGCCGGTGGCTGTTTTGATAGGTGATAAGCGTCTGCGCGACCGCTGCGGACGTGTCGGGAATGCGAAACGCTTCGTCGTCCCCAAGCAGCAACTCTCTGTGTACGGTTTTAACGATGTCCGGCAGCGCGTTCGATTTGCCGACGAGACCGCTCGCCTGAAGATGCGCCTGCAAGCCTTCGATAAAGTGAAGCATGTCTGGCCGCTTGAAGACGTCGGCTGTCAACCGAGCCCGGTCCAGCGTGAGAAGAACTTCTTCCCACGCGTCCCATTCGGCGTCGGTTGCGGCCGAATCGAGATTTTTTTGCGCGAAAGTCTCCAGAGCGGCAATGAAGGCTTCCGCCATGGACGCGCCGTCGCGCGCGGCGGGAACGCGCGCCGCCGTCAGCATCGCCGCGTCGCCTCCGAGCGCGTTCAAAAGTGCTGTCGTTTCATCCGCCAACGCATCAATGGTTTCAGCGCCGGCGGCGGGCTCCAGTGTCAGATAGGCCATATAGGTGCCGGCGAAGCGGTCGTTCAGGGCACGGTCGGCGACGCGGATTTCATGATCCGCCGCGAACCACTTAACCGGATTATCGTTGATCTGGATCTGCGTGATCCCATAGGCGGAAAGCCCTAGTGCCAAGACTAGCGCGATCAAAATTGCTTTCGACCGGGCGACGGCAAATTCGCCGACGCCGAACAAAAACCGGGTGAGCAGTCCGTGCCCTGCCTGAGCCGCCGCCGCGCCGCCGGTCGCGCCAAAATCCCGAAGCGCTTTTTCAGGCATCAGCATGATGTAAGCAGGCACCAGCGTTACCGTAAACAGCCAGGCGAGAAAAACGCCGAAGGCGACAAAGATCCCGAAGACGCGCACCGGCGGAATGGGCGTGAAGGCGAGAGACGCAAAGCCGGCGCAGGTGGTCAGCGTCGTGAAAAGCATCGGCTTCCAAAGCTCGTCCATGACATGGGAAAGTGTTTTGCGCCGGTCGCGATACTTAGGATAACGGTCATAAAAATCCGACAGAATATGCACCGCGTCGAGCACCGCGATCGGCATCACGAAAATGGGGATCATCGAACTCATAATGTGGACGGTGTTCCCGGTGGCGACGAGCAAACCCATGGCGCCGACGACGCTGACCATGGCGACGATCATCGGGGAAACGATGAGATTGAGGTTCCGAAAGAACAGCCACATCAGGATGAAGATAAGGACCATCGCCGCCGGCGCCGAAATCGCCATCTGGCGAAACATCTCGACGCCGAATTGGTCCTGGGCGATCGGCAGGCCGGTGATGTAATAGACCGCGCCGTCGTTGAATTCCGCGATTTTTTCTTTCAGGGAGCGCGCGACGCGGAAGCTGACATTCTTCGCGGAAATCGGAATATAAATCGCGATCGCCTGGCCGTCGCCGGAGACAAGAGTGCCGTTCAGGGTCGGGATGCGCGCCGCCTTGTTCCTCACCGCCAGCGCTTCTTCTTCGCTGGCGGGCGGGCGCGACATCAGCCAGTCGAAACTGACAGTGCCGGCGCCGGCTTGCTCGATGTTGTCCACTGTCGACGGCGCGATAATGTCGACGCCGATGACGCCGGCCGCCGCCTCGCCCTCTTCCCAACGAATGGTCTTCGCGAACGCCGTCAATTCATAAATGTCGCGAAGAGTCGCCGCGTTGAAAACGCCCTCGGGATTGGCGTCGTTGACGATGCCGACGACGACAAGATCGTTGAGCGCAAACTCCGCCTTCATCGCATTGTGATAGACGCGCACCGGCTCATCTTCGCTGAGCATGTTCTCTGGGTCGGTGTCGACCTTGAGCGCGTTAAGAAAAGCGAATGTCTTCGGCGCGAGCGACGGCGCGGCGACGAGCGCGATCATGACGACGGCGAAGACGCCGGCGAGCCACATGGCCAAAGTCGGCCGATCCGCCGCGCGTTCTGAAAGAATATTCATAATCCTGCCCTTGCTGTTAGCGCCGCGTGTTTATTGAAACGCCGCGCCCGGCTTGGCTCCGAGCGCCTTGAACGCTTTTGCGGCAGGACAAAATCCGGTGAACGCCGCTTGGAACATGTTGAGGCCGGCGAAGGCGGTCAGAATAAACCAATAGGGATGGACCCAAATCCCGAGTGCAAGGCCCGTAAGGACGACCAATCCGGCGAAAGCGAACACTATGCGATCGACATTCATCATCTATCTCCTTGTCGTTGTTATCTTTTCATATCTAGCTTTGCCCTTACAGGCAGTGCGCTGTGTTCGGCTACCATCTTGTCGTGAGTGCACGTCTCTCCCGGATCGTCTGGAGTTATTCCTCAAGAATCCGCCGCTTTTCCTCGAGCTCTTCCTTATCGATCTCACCGCGCGCAAAGCGATCTTTGAGAATATCGATGGCGTGCTTCCTTGCGGGCGGGGGAGGTGTCGCCGAACCGCTGTGCCCGGTCCCTCCAAGCCATCGGACGATCAGGACGACGACCACAACTGCGATTGCGAGAAATAGGATCATCATGACGGGACCTATGAACCAACCGTCGCCCCACATCATGGACGGTCTACAAAAGGGGTCGACCTGTTGAGCCCATGCGAGAGACCCGCTCGCCGCATAGACCGCCAAGAACGCGACACCGAGAACCGCAATTTTCTTCATTTCCGTTTCACCTTATCTATTACGGCGGCCGGGATAAGCACGTACCTGAGAGCGTCCGCCAACATTGTGTCCCCCTGCGCTGTTTGCCTTCGCCGCGCCCGGCTTTTTTTTCGGCGATGGCGGCGAAAGCGCCCCGATGGCCTTACCGGTGTCTGACGAGGTCAGCGCCGCCCGTGGCCATCGCCCAAACGGTTGTCGTTTGCGGTTAGTCGAAGATCTCGTGAAGCCAGGATTTTCGCCGATAACCCCGGTCGTGATGACCGCCGCCATGCTTGCCACCGCGGTCGCCACTATCGTCGCGATAGTCCCGGCCACCGGCATCCGGCGCCTCGGCTTGTTGCGGGATGCTGCGTTCGATGATCTTGTCGAGCTCGCCGCGGTCGAGCCAGACGCCCCGGCACTCGGGACAATAGTCGATCTCGATGTTCTGCCGCTCGCTCATCACCAAGGCCACGGCGCACACTGGGCATTTCATATTGGATTTCGAGGTCGCTTCCGAACTGCTTGTGTTCACGCTCATTTTATATCCTCTAGGATCTGGTTTTCTCGGCACATTTTGCTCATCCGGTGCCCATCGATGGGACACCGGCCCTCTACCTGTCCTCCTGCTCCTTGCGCACGATCTCGCCCGTCTTGGCACTGACGTGGAGCTCAAATTTTTTCCCGTCGGCGTTCTTCGCCACGATTTCGTATCGATCGCCCTCGCGCTCGGAGATATCCGAGTATCCTTGCTCCTTCATGTTGGCGATGACCTGTTCCATTGAGAGTTCGGTCATTTCGTCGACCGGTTCTTCCTCTGGCATCTGGCCCGCTTGCGCGATCATATCCGTGGCCGCATTAGCTTGGGTTTAGCTTTGCTCATTTTGAAGCCGCAGCTGTGCTGGCTACCGCCGAAGTGAGCGCAGCGATGGCGGCGAGAGAGAGGAGGCTTTTGATGGAACGAGGAGATTTTAAGGTCACGCTGTCTTTCCATTTAGTTTGATACGGACTCTTGCTAGTCGGAACGGCGGAATCCGAGACTCAGGCGTAACGGACCTCGCGGGCCATGCCGGCCTCCATGTGATAAATGTTGTGGCAGTGGAAGAACCAGCGGCCGGGATTGTCCGCGACGAAATCAAACTCGGCCCAGCCCATATGGGCCGCCACCAGCACTGTGTCCTTTAGGGCATTGCCGACACGGAAGAAGTGCCCATGCAGATGCATCGGATGCAGCATCATGCTGTGGTTTCTCATGCGGAACCGAATCCGCTCGCCCCCACTGATCAGGAGCGGATCAGCCGCCGGGTAAGCCTGACCGTTGATGGTCCAAGCTGAGCCCATCATCCCGCCACTTAGCATTAGGTCGAGGACGCGGTCGGGACGACCGGCGGGCAACGTCTCCAGCGCCTGCAAATCCTGATAGTAGAGCGGGCGCCCGCNNCCTCTGAAGCCTTCGGGTACGCCTTCCCGTAAAGCTGAGGCCGCCGCGTCGGCATAGCGGAGGACGGCGCGGCCGGGCGGCGCGTTGCCCTCGATCGCTGCGACGACAATGGGCCAGACCCCGGGATTACTCGCCTCCACGATCACGTCATAGCGTTCGGCCGCGCCGAGGACGAGACTATCGACGGTAACAGGCTCGACGGGGCGGCCGTCGCAGTGGGTCACAATCATCCGATGGCCGCCGATGGCGGCGCGAACAGTGGTTGCGCCCGACGGGTTGATGAGCCGAAGCCGCACGCGTTCGCCGCGCTTTGTCTCGAAAACACGCGGGTCGTCTGGCAGCCGCCCTCCAATGAGCAAACCCTGATAGGGCGGCATCTGGCGCTCCATACCCATCATGCCGCCCATCATGCCGCCACCCTCGCGACTTCCTCTCCACCAGCCGCGCCCGCCGCCTTCGCGGCCGCCGCCCATCATGCCGCCCATCATTCCCCCTCGACCACCCATGCCGCCGAGCGGCTGCGGATCGCCGGGGAGATAGTCGTCAAGAACGAGGACGTAATCGCGATCGTAGGCGACGTGAGGCGTTGCCTCCTCGATCACCAGGGGGCCGATGAGACCGCGATCGATCTGCAGACCGACGTGGGAGTGGTAGATATAACTGCCGGCCGGCGTCGCCTCGAACTCGTAAACGAAGCTCTCGCCGGGCGCGATCGGCTTCTGGGTCAAACCGGGCACGCCATCCATCGCATTGGGCACGGGCACGCCATGCCAATGAACCGTTGTTTCTTCCGGCAGTTGGTTCTCGACGATGATGCGGAGCCGCTCGCCCTCCTTGACGCGGATCTCGGGTCCGGGAAACTGGCCGTTGTACAGCCAGGTTTGATAGATATTGCCCGGGGCCACCTCGACCTCGCCCTGCTGGGCGACCAGACGGAACTCTCGCAGCGGGCCGCTTGCGCCACTATCCCGCAGTCCCATGGGATCAGCGGCAGCGGCAATGTCCGTAACGGAACGCGGTCCCTCGGCGGCCAGAGTCCGGCCCAAAAGACTGGCTGACGCAACACCTGTCGCGGCGGTCCACAAGAACTTACGTCGATCCATGTCGCGACCTCTCTTTCCGAATAAATCCGTCATTGATGCACGGCAATATNNATGCCGCCGCGCTTGGGCCCGACGCCGCTCTGGTTTACGAACTTTTGGCAGTCTCTCTCGCCGTATTTCATCGCAGCGAACCTTCGCTGGGTGCGTCACCCACCGCTTCCAGTTCGCCTGCTTTTTCCTGAGTTTCCCGAGGGGCGCAGAACAGGTCGTAGAGGACGGCAATGACCCTCTTGGCGGCGTCGCCCGCCAACGAGTAGTGGACGGTCCGCGCGTCCCTCCGGCAGGCAACCAACCCGTCGTTCCTCAGGAGCGCGAGCTGTTGCGATACCGCCGGCTGTGACAACTCGAGCAGCGCCGCCAACTCGCCGACAGATTTCTCGCCGTCTGCGAGCTGACACAGGATCATCAGCCGGTTCTCATTGGACAGCGCCTTCATCAGATCGCTAGCCTGTCTTGCGGCTTGCTGCATCGTTATTATATTCATAGTTGCTGATATGGTGTATTGTGCATATATATGTCAAGACCCGATTTCGATAGCGTGCCTCTTTGATCCGTCGAAACGACATCGGCTCGACGCCAAGCTGCTCCGCTACTGGCCCTGAAACGCGAGAAGATGACAAACCTGAAAGAGGGACTTATGCGGACCTGCGTCACTACATTCTTTGATCAGACGACCAATACGGCATCGTACGTCGTGGCCGAGCCCGAGGGGCAGCACTGCGCCATCATCGACCCTGTCCTCGATTACGATCCACATGCGGGCCGAACGAGCACCGGGTCGGCAGACCGCATTATCTCCTTTGTCCGGGACAACAACCTGACCGTTGACTGGATTCTGGAAACCCACGTTCACGCCGATCACTTGACAGCCGGTCACTATCTAAAGGACGTGCTCGGCGGACGGACGGCAATCGGTGAGCATGTCACCGCGGTGCAGGCCACATTCAAGAGCGTCTTCAATGCAGGTGCCGGTTTTCACACCGACGGCTCGCAGTTCGACCATCTGTTCGCCGACGGAGACACGTTCAGGATCGGTGACGCGCCGGCACGCGTCATGCACACGCCTAGTCACACACCGGCCTGCGTAACCTACGTTGTTGGTGACGCCGCTTTCGTTGGCGACACCCTTTTCATGCCGGATTATGGAACGGCACGCTGTGATTTCCCCGGAGGGGACGCCCGTCAGCTCTATCGCTCGATCAGGAAAATCCTTCTACTTCCACCAGCGACGAGGTTGTTCCTGTGCCATGACTACAAGGCTCCGCAGCGCGACACCTACGCTTGGGAGACTACGGTCGCGGAGCAGCGCCGTCAGAACGTCCACGTCCGCGAAGGCATCACCGAAGACGAGTTCGTACGCCTGCGCACGGAGCGGGACAGCAAGCTGGATATGCCGGCTCTGCTCTTGCCGTCCGTGCAGGTCAATATGCGAGCTGGGGCGATGCCGCCGCCTGAAAACAATGGCGTCTCTTATCTAAAAATCCCAATCAATGCTCTATAAAAACCTGGTCAACTCGGAGCGAGGACGGTGAGGTTTGAAGCGGACGACAAGGCGACAAAGCCCGTTGGGCCGGCTCCTTGGCTCCGCAAAAGGTTCGATGTACTTTCCAAGCCGGAATGGTGACGCCGAACCGCTACGGTGCGTCAACCGGCGCCGACCTTTACTGTCGACTTGGCGTTGACCGGTTTGCGTCTGCCGGTCGCTTTCCTCTTCGGCTTTGTAGACGAAGTTTCCACACCGTTCGTTTGAGCCGGACGCCTTGCCTCCCCGATGTCGTAATTTGTGCACGCGTAAATCCTGCGGCCCGCATCAGCAAGGAACTCATCGGCCAGGCGGAGCAGCGTGTCGATCCGCGGGTCGCTCAGACGATAATAGACGAAGCGCCCCTCCTGTTCCGAGGTGACGAGTCCACAGTCGCTCAAGCACCTCAAGTGGTTTGAGGTGTTGGATTGGGACAGTCCGCTCTTTTCGACGATTTGCCCAACCGCCAACGGCCCATCACGCAGCGTTTCGAGAATTGCAAGGCGCGAGTGATCTGACAGACCTCGGAACAGCTTGGCATGAAGGCCAAACACCTCCGCCGGTCTGGAGATCATCATATCGTAAACCTCTTACCACTATCTCATATTAACATATCAGCAATGAGTGGACTAAGTCTATGCAGGATAAGGCCGTGCTGGTAAAGACCGAGGCTGCGAACGCCGTCCCCCCATGGCAATCCATAGCTACGATTAAATCTGAGTCGTCGTGGTAGGCCAAGGAGGTGTACTTGGATTTCAAGCTCTCCTTCTGAGGTCTTGAGTGCACACCACCAAGGACCTTTCTCGCTTCACATAGTCGCCACCGGCGCGCGGCACTCGCGTCAGAACCAGACGGCCGCCCGGGACTCTCCAATTGTGTCTTCCATCGCCGGCTAAATGACCATATCATCATATCAGCGTCCAATGATTTGTTGTTCGTGTAGGAGATATCGCCGTTGATGCAGAAAACCCGAACCATCGAGTGCCGCGTGGCCAATCTCGATTGTGAGCATGATGCCGCCGCGCTTAAACGGGGATTGGCGGAGACCGTCGGCATTGCCGACGTAGCGGTCTATCCGAAGTCCGCCAAGGTCAGGTTGAGCTATGACCCGGGAGTGGTGAGCGACGGTGACCTGAAGCAGATGCTCAGGGAGATCGGGTTTCCGCCGGAAGCTGGCGGAGAGTTGCCTTCCTTGCCGAAGCCGTGGCGGAACCTCAAGGTCATAACGTCGGCGGCGTCTGGCCTTCTGTTGTTGATCGGATGGCTTGGTGGTTTTTGGCCCGCGACCGAGGTCCTTTCCGTACCCATTTTTCTGTCGGCTATCGCTATCGGCGGATTCTTCTTCGGGCGGGAAGCACTCCAGGATCTCATCCTCGAACGGAAGGTCGGTATCGAGCTTCTTATGTCAATCGCGGCGATCGTCGCGGCGGCCATGGGGCAGCCCGCCGAAGGCGCGATGCTCGTCTTCCTCTATTCCATCTCTGAAGCAGCCGAGGGGTACACGGAGGAAAAAACGCGTTCGGCCATCCGCGCGCTCATGGCTTTGGCGCCGAAGGTCGCGCTGATCCGCCGTGACGGTGCCGAGCTTGAAGTGCCGGTTGAAGATCTCGCGCTCGACAACGTTTTTATCGTGCGCCCCGGCGAATCCATCGCCACGGACGGTGAGATCATCAGCGGTGTATCCAGCGTCAATCAGGCACCGGTCACCGGCGAGAGCGTTCCGGTCGAAAAAGCTCCGGGCGACAAGGTGTTTGCTGCGTCCATCAACGGCGAGGGCGCTCTGGAGGTTCGCGCAACACGCACATTCGCGGACAATACGCTCGCCCGGATCATTCAGATGGTCGAGGAAGCCCAAGAGCGTCGCGGCAAAAGCCAACGCTTCATCGAGCGATTCGGATCACGTTATAGCCCCGCTATATTGGCGATCGGAATTTTGATCACGGTGATGTTGCCTCTCATGTTCGGTGCGTCCTGGCAAGACGCGATCATGCGCGCAACGGTCTTCATCGTGGCCGCTGCTCCTTGCGCTTTGGTGATCTCCATCCCGATTACGATGGTGGCCTCGCTTGGCACGGCGGCGCGCAATGGCGTGCTCGTCAAAGGCGGCGTCTATTTCGAAGAGCTTGGCAAGGTTCAGGTCGTGGCTTTGGACAAGACCGGAACCCTGACCCGGGGCGAGCCCGAAGTCACGGACGTCATCCTAAACAAAGCAGCCCCCTCCGGCCCGGCGTCGGAAGATGCGCTGCTGGCGCTCGCTGCCGGCGTCGAACGGCGCAGCGAACATCCCCTTGCGCGCGCGATCATCAGTAGGGCGGAGGAGGAGGGGGTCAGGTTCCCAGAGGTTACGGTCGCGCGATCGCTTACCGGGGCGGGCGCACAAGCAGAGATAGATGGCCGCACTGTTTATGTCGGCAGTCCTGCACTGTTCGAAGACAGGTTGGGATTAAGCTTCGATGATCTCGCATCTGATATCCGCCGTCTCCAGAGCGACGGCAAGACGGTGGTGCTCGTCGGCAGCGACGAAGCGCCGTGGGGCCTCTTGGCGCTGCGCGATAATCTCCGGCCTGACGCGCGCCGCGCGATTGAGGGCCTCCACCAGATGGGCATCCGGCGTGTCGTCATGCTGACGGGCGACAATCCGCGCACTGCCCAGGTGATCGCCGCTGAGGCAGGCATCGATGAGGTCTTTGCGGACCTCAAACCGGAAGACAAGGTTGCCAAGGTTCGCGAACTGACGCTCGCTTCCGGTCACGTTGCCATGGTGGGCGACGGCGTGAATGACGCGCCAGCCTTGGCCGAGGCCACGGTTGGCGTCGCTATGGGCGCCGCTGGCACGGACGTCGCTCTTGAGACGGCGGACGTAGCGCTCATGGCTGACGATCTGGGCAAGCTCGTTTACGCCCTCCGCCTTGCCCGGCGCACGCAGTCGGTCGTGCGTCAGAATTTGGGCCTTTCTGCAGTCGTCATTGCGGCGCTTATTGTCGGCGCGGTCTCCGGCGTGTTTTCACTGCCGGTTGTTGTGCTTGCGCATGAGGTCAGCGAATTCATCGTCATCGCCAGCGGCATGCGAATGCTTCGAGGGTAGGTGCCGCATCAGCACAACAAAGACGACTTCTCTCTTGGGCTATTGAACGGATCATCGTTTACGCGGCCCCCCCCGAGGGGTCAGACCACCCGAGATGACCTGCATGCCGAAAACTGGACCATTTACGTGAGAGTTTCCGGCTCCAAACAGCCCTCGGAGTGGAGCTGGCCCCCGAAAGTTGAGGGCACTGTGCAAACGGACTGTCTTGTCGCGCTGCCGCCAGCCTCCAGGGTACCGCGAATCGGCTCGCATGGGTCGGAATCCAACCTCCGAAGTTCCGATCCGATCCTTCCTCAAGGGGGCTAAATGCTCAGTCCCGGAGAGTGGTGGGTTGGATCGACTTTGAATCGTTTTGGCTCCTCAGTCCAGCATTTGCAGATGTATTCGTAGGGTGTGAGCCCTTTGAGCGTCTTGAGGCGTTTGGCGTAATTGTATGCCTCGACGAATGCCGCGAGATGCTCCCTTAAGCACCTCGCCAGGCCGCTGCAATCGGGAATGCGCCTTCCGCCGAACTCCCTCTTGAACCTACAGCAACTGGAGGTCCTATGTTGAAGAGCATGGGCGCATGGGACCGGTTGGTCCGGCCCCGTCGTCCGCGTTGCTTCATTCAGCCGGAGAAACCCTGTGGCGCATCACCACGACTACGATCACGATCACGACCACCATCATGGCCACGGTCACGGCGACGACGCCGAAAAGGCGGCGGGCTCCGCCTGCGGCTGCTGCACCGGGGATGCCGGAGCAACGGCAGCCGGACGCCCGGAGGGAGAGCCGGCGGAGGGCGGACGCTTCACCTTTACCGTCCAGGGGCTCGACTGCGCCGAGGAGGTCGCCATCCTGCGCCGCGAGGTCGGCCCGGTGGTCGGCGGCGCGGACAAGCTTGCCTTCGACGTGCTCAACGGCCGCATGACCGTCCTCGACGGCGCCGCGCCCATTTCCGCCGCCGATGTGCGCGCGGCGGTGAAGCGCACCGGCATGGCGGCCGAGGAATGGCGGCCCGGAAAGGGAAGCGACGGAAGCGACGAGCGGCACCGGCGCCGGCAGGTCGCATTCACCACTTTGAGCGGGCTGGCCGTTTTGGCCGGCCTGGTTGCGCACGTCTGGCTGGCCGGTGGCGTCGGAGAGGCGTTGCGCCTGTTTGGCGGCCACGCCGGCCGGCCGCTGCCGTGGCCGGAGGCGGCGGCCTATGCCCTCGCCATCGCCTTCGGCGTGCGCTTCGTGCTGCCCAAGGCGTGGTTCGCGGCGAAACGGCTGCGTCCCGACATGAACCTGTTGATGGTCATCGCCGTGGCCGGCGCCATCGGCATCGGCGAGTGGTTCGAGGGGGCGACGGTGGCCTTCCTGTTCGCGTTGTCGCTGACCCTGGAAAGTTGGAGTGTCGGGCGCGCCCGGCGCGCCATCTCCGCGCTGCTCGACCTGGCGCCGCCAACGGCGCGCATCAAGACTGCCGAGGGCGAACGCGAAATCTCTGCTGCCGAGGTTACCGTCGGTACCGTTTTCGTCGTCAAGCCGGGCGAACGCATCCCGCTCGACGGCACCGTCGTCGCCGGGACCAGCGCGGTCAACCAAGCGCCGATCACCGGCGAGAGCGCGCCGGCGGAGAAGGCCGCGGGCGCCGAGGTGTTCGCCGGCACCATCAACGGCGACGGTGCGATCGAAGTCGAGAGCACGAAGGCGTCCGACGACACCACGCTCGCCCGCATCATCCGCATGGTCGAGGAGGCGCACGGGCGCCGCGCGAAGGCCGAACAATGGGTCGAGAAGTTCGCCCGCGTCTACACGCCGGCGGTCATCGCGCTGGCGATTGCCGTGTTCCTTGTGCCGCCGCTTGCCTTCGGCGCCGTGTGGGCGGAGTGGTTCTACCGCGCCCTCGTTCTGCTGGTGATCGCCTGTCCGTGCGCGCTGGTCATCTCGACGCCGGTCAGCATCGTCGCGGCGCTTGCCGCCTCGGCCCGCCAGGGCGTGCTGATTAAGGGCGGCGTGTTCATCGAGCAGCCGGCGCGCCTGAAGGCGCTCGCCTTCGACAAGACGGGCACGCTGACCCGCGGCGAGCCCGTCGTGGTAGACGTGATTCCGCTCAACAATCACAACGAGAACGAACTGCTCGAACGGGCGGCGGCGCTGGAGGCGCGAAGCAGTCATCCGCTGGCCCGGGCGGTGGCCGATTGCGCCCAGGCGCGCGGGGTCGACGTGAGGCCCGCAGCCGACGTGCAGGTGCTCAAGGGCAAAGGCGTCACCGGCACCTTCGACAGCGAGCCGTTCTGGCTGGGTTCGCACCGCTATCTCGTCGAGCGCGGCCAGGAGGCGGCGGATGTCTCGGAGAGGGCGGCGGTCCTCGAGGCCGACGGCAAGACTGTCGTCGCCATCGGCAACGACCGCCACGTGTGCGGCCTGCTCGCCATCGCCGACACCGTGCGCCCCGGCGCCGCCGACAGCCTGCGCGCGCTGCGCGCGGGCGGCATTGAGCATCTCGTCATGCTGACCGGCGACAACCGGCGGACCGCCGAGGCCATCGCCGCCGCCGTCGGCATCGATGAGGTGCACGCCGAGCTTCTGCCCGAGGACAAGGTCGAGGTCGTCGAACGGCTGGTCGAGAAGTACGGCACCGTCGCCATGGTCGGCGACGGGGTGAACGACGCGCCAGCCATGGCGCGCGCCAGCTTCGGCATCGCCATGGGTGCGGCGGGATCGGACGCCGCCATCGAGACCGCCGACATCGCGCTGATGACCGACGACCTGGCGAGATTGCCGTGGCTGGTCGGCCATTCCCGCCGCACCCTTGCGATCATCCGGCAGAACATCGTCTTCTCGCTCGGCGTCAAGGCCGTCTTCGTGGTCCTGACCTTCGCCGGATTCGCCACCCTGTGGGGGGCGATCGCCGCCGATGTCGGCGCGACCCTGCTGGTCGTCGCCAACGCGCTCAGGCTGTTGCGTGCGGAGAGGTTGGGGGCGGCGGACCCGACGGCGACCTGAGCGTCAGCGAAAGCACGGCGAAAGGAGCATTGGCCCATGGCCATTGATCTGAATCATCCAGGAAAGGAGCCGGAGAGAAGCATGCAGGACGAGACAACATCGATGCTTTGCCCAGTTTGCAACGTTCCGCTTAGCATGTCTGACCGTCAAGGCGTCGAGATCGACTATTGCCCACAGTGCCGCGGCGTCTGGCTGGACCGCGGGGAGCTGGACAAGATCATCGAACGCAGCGCCGCCGAGATGACGCCGCCACGGCGGTCGGAACAGGAGCCGCGCGCCTATGGCGGACATCACGGCGGACACGGCAAGCATGGCTCACGCCGCAAGTCATGGCTGCACGAGTTGTTCGACTGAGGCGGTTGTTTTGCGTGTGGCCGCGATTGGGCGCAAGAGACGAAGAGACATGTAATCTGCACGAAAAAAAAGAGGCCGCCGAAGCCTGAACCGGGGCAAGAGCGGGTCCGAACTAATGAGGGGAGGAAGGAACAGCATGAGCACCGAGACCGCACCGTCGCGGGATTTCGGCTCCGTGAAATTGTTCGTGGCCTGGCTGATCGCGTTTGTCGCGACGCTTGGCGCGTTGTTCGTTGGTGAAGTGATGGGCGTGACGCCATGCCAACTCTGCTGGTACCAGCGAATCGCCATGTTCCCGCTGGCGCTGATTCTTGGCATCGCCTTCTACAATGCCGATCCGCGCGCGCGGCGCTACGCGTTGCCAATTGCGTTTGTTGGTGGTGGGGTCGCATTTTGGCACAGCCTGCTTTTTCTCGGCATCGTTCCGGAGGCCGTCCAGCCCTGCGCCCGTGGCGGCCCCTCCTGTACCGGAGTGGAGCAGACGATCCTCGGTCACCTGCCGCTTCCGTTCCTTTCGTTCGGCGCATTCTCTGCCATCTTCGTCCTGCTGCTTTTTCAGAAGCCCGAGGGAAAATCATGAACCGACGCGTGGTCATAATTTCATTTGTCGGCTTTTCCGCCGTCGCTTTCGGCGGAGGAGCACTTCTTTTTCGCACACTCAACGAAGGAGGGCCTTCAGGTCCGACGGCGCGGGAATCGCTCGTGCGGTCCCATTCTCCCGTGCTCGGTCCCGAAGACGGGCCGGTAACCGTCGTGGAGTTTTTCGATCCGGCCTGCGAGGCCTGCAGGGCCTTCTATCCGGTCGTGAAACGGATCATAGCGGCATTTCCGGGCAAGGTCCGTGTCGTGCTGCGGTATGCGGCTTTCCATCCGCCGTCCGAAGAGGCGATCCGGATTCTGGAGGCCGCGAGACTGCAAGGATTGTTCGAACCCGTGCTCGAAGCGCTCCTGAGGTCGCAGTCGCGATGGGCGCCCCACGGGCGAGATCCCAAGAGTCCATGGGCTGTCGTGGAGCAAACCGGTCTGGCTATTGAACGGGCCAAGCGCGAGGCCCAAATGCCGGACATCGTCGCGGTTCTGAACCAGGATGCGGCCGACGTGAAGGCCGCAGGTGTGCGCCAAACGCCGACGTTCTTCGTAAACGGCCAGCCGCTTGCGGAGTTTGGCGCACAGCAGCTCTACGATCTGGTAAAGGCCGAAGTGGACGCACTCTAGGGTGCGTTGGAGCGAAAGGGTCAGCCTTCCACGGATGCGGACGACGCGTCCCATCGCCATGGCACGGCAAACCGATACGGTCAAAGGAGATAGATGACAAGCCCCCGTACGAAAAATCTGCGCGTTCTTGCCGGCGTCGGCGTGATTCTGGCCGTCATGAGCGGTCTCGTTGCTTACGCTCCCGAACTCTACCAGATGTTCTGCAATCTGACCGGGTTCGGCGGCACGGTGCAACGGGCAGCGGTGCCGACGGCGCGCGCGGCGCAGGCCGACGAGACCGTCACCGTGTTTTTCGACGCCAACGTGGCGCCGGAACTGCCGTGGGAGTTCGGCCCCGCGCAACGCAAGATCGAGGCCCGCTTCGGCGAACCTGTGCGGGTTAACTATTTCGCGCGCAACGAGTCGGACGAGACGGTGGTCGCCCGCGCCACCTTCAACGTCACCCCCTACAAGGCGGCGCCCTATTTCTTCAAGATCGAATGCTTCTGCTTCACCGAGGAGAAGCTGGGTCCCGGCGAAAGCGCCGAGATGCCGCTTGTCCTCTATGTCGACGACCAACTGCTCAAGGATCCCAACGTGCGCGAGGTCCGTCAGATCACGCTGTCCTATACCTTCTACAGACAGGACGACCTCTCGCCGGAGGAGGTGCAGGCCGCACGTGACCTCAAGGCGGGCTCGGAGGAGATTGACGCGAGACTGCGACGAGATGAAACCGTCGAGTTCGAGAACGACGCGCCGAGACGATGAGCCGGAGACTGATCCTCAGAGCGTTGATCATCTTCGCCGCAGGCGGAGCGGTCATCGCGGCCGCTCTCGGCGGTCTTTATCTGACCCGCGGGGAGAACTCGCAGGTCGCGATCACCGCGCCCGCGGACAGGACCTTCGCCGAGCCGGGCCAGGTACCGATCGGCGGGCAGTTCACGCTAGTCGACCACGCCGGGCGGACCGTCACGGAGTCGGACTTCGGCGGCCGGTACCTGCTCGTCTTCTTCGGCTTCAGCAACTGCCCGGACGTCTGCCCGACGACGCTCGCCGATATTGCACGCGCCCTTGATCTGCTCGGTGCGGACGCCGACGCGGTCCAGCCGCTGTTCGTCAGCCTCGATCCCGAACGGGATACGCCCGAGCGGCTCGCCGAGTACGTGAAGGCCTTCCACCCAAAGATCATCGGCCTGACCGGTGCGCCCGAGCAGATCGCCGCGGTCGCGAAGGAGTACCGCGCCTTCTACGAGAAGGTCAGCGCCGCGTCCTACTATGGGTCGGAATCCGGCGGGGCCGAGGGAAAGAGAGAGCTGGGAGACGACTACCTGATCAGTCATCAGGGCAACACCTACTTAATGTCGCCGGCAAGCGAGTACCTGACCCATTTCACCTACGGGATGGAACCTGAAGAGATGGCAAAGACCGTCCGCGAGGCGATCGTGAAGTTCGGCAATCCAGCAGCGGAGAAATAAACAATGCGACATTTGATCGTGACGGTATTCACCCTCGTCGCAGTCGGTCTGGTTTCGTGGACCGCCGACGCGCAGAGCTCAGGCAACGTTGCGGTCGAGCAGCCTTGGGCGCGCGCCTCGATCGGGACGGCACGTCCAGCCGCGGCGTATCTGACGCTCGTCAACACCGGTGGCGGGATGGCGCGCCTGGTCGGCGTCGAGAGCCCGGTTGCGGGACGCGCCGAGGCGCATCGGACGATCAAGCAGGGCGAGGTCATGCGCATGGAGCCAACGGGGAATATCGAGCTTCCAGCGGGCGGGCGTGTCGTTTTCGAACCCGGCGGGCTTCACATCATGCTGATGGACCTCAAGCAGTCGCTCAAGAAGGGCGAAAATTTTCCGATGACGCTGCGCTTCGCGGATGGCGGCGTTATCGAAGTCACTGTGCCGATCATGGGACCCGGTGCGCGGGGGCCGGGCGAATGAGGCAAGCGCGGATGCGTACCGGTTTGTTTAAGGCAATCCGCGTTGGGCCGACGGCGAGGGCTGCCTTTTTCTTCATGTTTGCTGCCCTGGTTGGGATCGCAATCTGGCCGCCCGTTGCGGCGAAAGCCCACAGCTACAAGCTTGGCGATATCGCCGTTGGCCACGTCTGGGCACCACCGCCTGAAAAGGGTGCCACGGGCATACCGGTGTATGGGCCCATTCTCAATCGCGGCGACACGACGGTCCGGCTCATCGGCGCTTCGACGCCGATTGCAGAAGAAGTTCACTTCCGCGCTGACATGGAGGGTGAGGTGCGGTGGCCGGCGGCGGTGGAACTGCGCCCGGGGAAGCCGTTCGCATTGGCCGCCTGGCGAGAGCACATTTGGCTCTCCGGTCTGAAAAAGCCGCTCAAGAAAGGCGACTCGTTCGACCTGATCCTGGATTTCGGCAACGCGGGCACCCTAGCCGTGCAGGTTGTCGTCGAGGAGGCCTCGGGACATTGACCAGCGAGCCGACGATAATTTACGGTTTCGGATGAAGGATTTGACATCGTCAGACGACGCGCCGGTGGAAATCGGGCAATGACCATATGTGGCACACCATGCACATCGGCCCAATTCAAGCTCCGGCAACGGCAACGTCTAACAAGTGTGCAAGCTTCGAGATGAAGAAGCGGGGAGAGCCGAGATGCATGGGAGGAATACGACAATGGTGGGAGGAACGATACTTTTGGTTGCCGCGGCGTCATTTCTTGGAGTTGTGATTTCCGATTCCGCTTTTGAGGAAGCTGTCGAGCGGCAAACGGAAGTGCCAGGAAGCGAGCAGGCCGCCGATAACGCAATACAACCTGTTCCGGCCGCCATGGCCATAGATTCCTCCGGCGGGGCCGGTTCGGAATTGCGGACGATGAAGCTTCTGCTACAGCCGGGCGACACCATGCTCGGCGTGCTCGCCAAAACCGGCGTTACCTTTGGAGAATCGTATTCCGCGAGCGAGAGCTTCAAGAAAATCGTAGACCCGCGCACTCTCCGGGCAGGCCAGGAAATCGACGTGAAGCTGCGCGAAGCCGACAATTCCGAGAGCATACATCTTGTGAGTCTGTCGTTCAGCCCCGAAACCGACCGCTTGGCCATCGTCCAACATCAGCCCGACGAGAGCTTCGAGGCGCGGGAAAGACCGATCGAGCACGCGCCTCAGTTAATCAAGGCGGGGGGCGAGATTGCGACGAGCCTATACGACGCGGCGCGCGACCAAGAGGTGCCGATGCCAATCCTGCTGCAGGCGTATCAGGTGCTCGGGCATGCTGTCGATTTCCAACGCGACGTTCGCGAGGGCGACACGTTCGTCTTCGGCTTCGAGGGTTTCGACGACGGGAATAATGGCGGCCTCCATCCGGGCAACCTCGTGTACGCCTCGCTCACGCTGGGTGACAGGCCCCTCGGGTTCTATCGTTATACAACCATTGACGGCTACACCGGGTTTTTCGATGCGGACGGCCGCAGCGCCGAAACTGGTCTGATGAAGACTCCGGTCGATGGAGGTCAACTGTCCTCGCTGTTCGGCAAGCGTAATCACCCCATCCTGGGCTATGCGCGCATGCACAAGGGGCTCGATTTCGCCGTGCCACGTGGCGCACAGGTGCTTGCCGCCGGTGATGGAATTGTCGTTCAGCGGGAACGTAACAGCAGTTTTGGCAATTACCTCCGCATCCAACACGAAGACGGCTACGCCACCCTTTATGCCCACCTGAGCCGTTTTGCTGAACGACTTGCCCCGGGGGACCGCGTACGCCAGGGCGAGGTTGTCGGGTATGCGGGGGCAACAGGTCTGGCGACCGGGCCGAATCTCCATTACGAGGTCCTCAAGCAGAACGAACAGGTTAACCCAATGTCCATGGACTTGCCTCCGCGGCGAGTGCTGCGGGGTGAAGAACTTACGAAGTTCCGGCGAGCGACGGCCATGTTGTTGACCGCCGTTGAGCCGGCGACCGCGAGGAACGGTGGGCTGGACGAGACCGACGTAGAGACCAGCGGCGGTCTCACACGGTGACGCGCGCGATGGATCGGAGCGGTGGCGGACGTGGATCCCGCCGCGCCCAGCCGTTCACGATTGGTCTGGGCATCTCCGCAGTGATTTCCGCCGCCGATCTGGCTTCCAAATGGGTCATGGTTGAAATTGTCATGGACCCGCCACGGGTCATTCCTATGGTGCCTTTCTTCAACCTCGTTCTCGGTTTCAATCCGGGAGTTAGCTTCGGTTTGCTAGCCGACCTGGGGCCCTGGGGGCCAGCAGCGCTGTCCGTTCTTGCCGTTGGAATCATCGGACTCCTCGTCGTCTGGCTTCGGCGCACGGAACACTTGGGTGAGGCCATAGGGATCGCTGTTGTCATCGGCGGCGCTGTTGGTAACCTCATCGACCGACTTCTCGACGGCGCGGTAACGGATTTTCTCGATCTCTATGTAGGCCGCTATCATTGGCCGGCCTTTAATCTGGCCGACACGGCGATATCGCTGGGGGTCGCGGTACTTCTATTCGCGGAGTTTCGAAAACGAAGAAACCCGCCGCGTTGAAATCGTGGGCGAAACCCGGCCAAGCACATTGGCGAGCGCCACCCGAAAAAAAACGGTAGCCCAGCCCTTGAACCTACAAGTGCTTGAGGTTCTATCCATTGAGAGTTGCGACGAGTGATTTCCGTGCGCTTTCGCGCCGCACCACTCTTGGACTACGAATGGGCGATCAGTATTACAGTGTTCCCGTTTTTAGCGAAGTTTTCTCGATATTGCTTGCGCTTTCGTTGAAAAATTGAATGCGGACCATTCGCATTATCCTTGACTCCAATATCCATAAATATTATAGGGATTAATATGAGTTTGATTATCAGTTGCTACCGAAACGCCCCAACGTCCGGTGGAAATTTCTTAGGAGAAGATCGTGTTAAACGACCCATTCGGTTCGGTCGGAGAATCAGTATTTCGGTTTTCAACCCCGGTTGCCGGAAACAAGCTTTCTATAACCGCCCTAGCGACTGGCAAGGGGAATGGTGGCAACGCCGCGGGATGGCGAAAGTGAGTATGCATTAATCGGTCAACGCTACAGGATGCATGGCGGCCGATCAAATCGCACACGGTCATTGATCAGTGCACGTCCGTTTAGTTGGAGGAAGAAATGAGTCTGAAGGGCGGTAGCGGCTGTCACGGCGCCCAAACCTGCGAAGAAAACCAGCTCAAGAAGATAGTCATGGTGGGCAACCCCAACGTCGGGAAGAGCGCCCTGTTTAACCGCCTGACCGGCTCTTACGTGGTGGTCTCCAACTACCCGGGAACGACGGTCGTGGTTTCCCGAGGAAAATGCCGGATCGGTCAAGAAGAATTTGTCGTCGAAGATACTCCCGGAATGTACTCCCTATTGCCGATCACCGATGAAGAGCGGGTCAGCCGCGACATCCTGCTGGCCGACGAGGCCGATTTGGTTTTGCATGTGGTCGACGCCAAGAACCTAGGGCGGATGCTCTCTTTTACCCTACAACTGCTCGAGGCCGACCTGCCGGTGGTGTTGGTCCTGAACATGACCGATGAGGCCGAGCGACTCGGCATCGGCATCGATACCGCGCTGCTGGAACGGAAGCTAGGGATCCCGGTGGTAGCCGTCTCGGCCCTCTCCGGCAAAGGGGTAGGTTTCCTGGCGGAGAAGATCCGTTTTTTTCAGCGCCCGAATAACACCCCGAATACCTACTATGGCGAGACCATCGAGGGGGCAATCAGCGCCCTTGCGCCGATCATGCCGACCATTCGCGGCCTATCGCAACGGGCGCTGGCCCTGCTGCTAATTCAAGGCGAGGTGGCCATCGCGGAGGAGGTACGTACTCTGCAAGGGATCTCGACCGACTTTCTAGACGCCACCCTAGCGGAGTTGGACGCCAAGCTGGAAGATCCGGCTATTTACGTGGTGTCGATGCGGCTCCATGAGTGCGCCGGTCAGCTCTGCGAAGAAGCCTATATGCTGCCACTGGACCGCGGCACACCCCTCGCTACCCGTCTCGGCGAATGGACGATGCGACCGCTGACCGGTGTCCCCATCCTGCTGCTGGTTCTGTATTTCGGCCTGTATAAGTTCGTCGGCGAATTCGGGGCCGGCACCATCGTCGACTTTCTGGAGGCCGACATCTTCGAGACCTACATCAACCCCGAGATCAACGGCCTGCTCATCGCCTACGTGGCCTGGGAGCCGCTGCGTGAACTGATCGGCATGGAATACGGCATCGTCACCCTGGGCATCCGCTACGCCATCGCCATCATCCTGCCGATCGTAGGCACCTTCTTCATCGTCTTTTCCATCATCGAGGATACCGGTTACCTGCCGCGCTTGGCGCTGCTGGTCGACAGGATATTCAAGAAGATCGGCCTCAATGGGCGGGCGGTCATCCCCATGACCCTTGGCTTCGGCTGCGACACCATGGCCACCATGGTCACCCGCACCCTGGAAACCAAGCGGGAACGGATTATCGCCACCCTGCTGCTAGCCCTTGCCATTCCCTGCAGCGCCCAGCTCGGTGTCATGCTGGGCATGGTGGCGGAAAAACCTGCCGCCATGGCGGTCTGGGGCGGCTTCATAATGTTCATCTTTCTCTTTATCGGCTTCCTGACCGCGCGGCTGATGCCCGGCGATCGCCCGAACTTCTACATGGAGGTCCCCCCGCTACGCATGCCCCGCCCCGGGGCTGTCTTAATGAAGACCTACACCCGCATGCAGTGGTATTTCGTGGAGATTTTGCCGCTCTTCATCCTGGCCAGCGTCCTCATCTGGCTCGGCAATATCACCAAAACCTTCGACATCGTCGTCTCCTGGCTCTCGCAGGTCATGGGCTGGATCGGACTACCGCAGGAGGCGGGGGTGGCCTTTCTGTTCGGCTTTTTCCGCCGCGATTACGGTGCCGCTGGCCTCTACGATCTGCAGCAGGCCGGAGCTCTGACGGGCAATCAGTTGGCCGTGGCGGTGATCACCCTGACCCTGTTCGTTCCCTGCATCGCCCAGTTCCTGATGATGAAAAAGGAAAGGGGGCTCAAGATGGCTTGCGCCATGGCCCTATTCATCTTTCCCTTCGCCTTCTTCGTCGGCGGCTTGGTGAACGCCCTGCTCGATTTTACAGGAGTTCAGTTGTGATCTGCCCTTTCTGCCGGAAGGAGTTTGCCGAAGCGCAAGCCAAAAGGGAATGCCGTACTTGCTCATCCTTCGGCGGCTGCCAGAATGTCAAATGCCCTTTCTGCGGATACGAATCGCCTCGGGAGCCGGAATTTATCAAATCACTACAAAAGTTTATGAAGAAATTCGGGAGAGAAACCGTTGAAAGAAAATGAGCGGACTGAAGAGGCTATGGAGGTTCTACGGGAGCGTCAGGTGGCCGATCCTTGTACACAAATGAACACAGAAACCCAGTTGACCAAGGAACTGGAGATTCCCATCGAACAGCTGGTACGGGAGGGGATTGTTAAACGGTCGGGGGAAACCATCCACGTTAATCCGGCGGGAAAGAACGAAACTGCGTGGGCAACCCGCCGGCACCGCCTTTCTGAGCGTCTGTTCCGCGATATTATAGAAACTGACCGCGAGGAAATGGACGAGGCAGCCTGCCAGGCGGAACATATTGTAAAAAAAGGGATCGAAGAGAAAATCTATCGCCTGCTCGGACGCCCCAAGACGCGCCCTCACGGCAAACCAATCTCGCCAGGGGACAGTTGCCGAAAGGCCCGCGAAACGAAGGAGACGTTTGTCACACCGCTGACCGGCCTGAAGCGGGGTGAGACCGGAACGATTGTCTATATCAAGGCGGGCGAGTTGAGGAAGCTGCAGAAGCTCATGGCCATGGGTGTGCTCCCTGGCAATGTCATCGTGCTAGACGAAAACTTCCCGTCATTTGTCTTTTCGGTTGGTTACAGCCAGTATGCGGTCGATGCCGACATGGCGGCAGCTATCATCGTAAAAAAAGGGTGAGAAATTGATTAACTAACCCTCGGAATTCTGGCGGAATACGGGGAAAATCGGGCTGAGTCGGTGCCACATGTCCTATTCGATTTTTTCGCCGTCGGTGTGCCTACCCCGCAGTTGCCGGAAGTAGCCCCGTGGCGCGACATTTTGGAAATAACGCCGCCGCCTCGGTTCCGATAGTGTAGCAAACCGGTATTTCCGGCCTCTGAAGTCCTTTGGAACGATTCCGACGGTCGCTGGTCTGAGCGAGCGGGGAGTTTATCGGCTCCGGGCAATCAACACTTACGTCAACCTTTCGGCATCGGATGAGACGTTCCGTTTGGTGGTTGGAATCCCATACTTTTTGATTTTGCTGTTGAGCGTCGTTCTAGTGATATCAAGCAGCTTCGCCGCTTCGCTTTTATTTCCCCCGGTTTTTAATAAGGTCTCGATAATGACCGCCTTTTCTACTTCCTCCAAGGGCATTCCCGCCATTCCTGTCGTTGAACCTGTTACGAGGGAATGATCCTTAACGTGCGCGATGACAGATGGCGGCAGTTCGTTTTCCGAAACGTATTCTCCCACGGACATGATGACTGCTCGCTCCAACGCGTTTTCGAGTTCTCGAACATTGCCGGGCCAGGAGTACTTCACAAGGGCGTCCATGGCGATCGGAGTAAACCCCTTCATCTTTTTCCTGTTTTTCTCGGAAAAACGATGAAGAAAATGCATGGAAAGCAGAGGGATATCCTCTTCTCTCTCCGATAGCGAAGGAACACGAATATTGACTACGTTGAGACGGTAGTATAGATCCTCGCGAAACTTTTTCCCCTCCACGTCCCTGAACAGATCGCGATTCGTCGCGGCGATGATTCGCACATCCACACTAAGGGTGACGTTGCCTCCTACTCGCTGAATCTCTCGCTCTTGAACTGCGCGTAAAAGCTTAGCCTGCATAGGAAGTGGAATTTCTCCTACTTCGTCGAGAAAAATGGTCCCTTTGTTGGCCTGCATGAAACGGCCGTCACGTTGTTTTTCCGCACCCGTGAAAGCCCCCTTTTCGTGTCCAAAAAGTTCCGACTCCAGCAGAGTTTCCGTCAAAGCGGCACAATTGACCGTAACAAGCGGTCCCTTCTTCCGAGGGCTGTTAGCATGAATCGCTCTGGCGACAAGTTCCTTACCGGTTCCGCTCTCCCCCGTGACGAGTACCGTGGCCTCGGTCGCAGAGATCGTTTTGACCATGTCGATAAGTTCGCGCATGGCCCTGCTCGTTCCAATGATATTCGACAGGTTTGCATCCGCCGAAATCCGCTCCTTCAAGGTGCGGTTCTCCTTTGCGAGCGCCACGTATTCCAAGGAGCGTTCCATCGTAATCTTGAGTTCGTCGAAATTGAGGGGCTTTGTGAGGTAGTCGTGGGCACCGAGCCTCATTGCCTCGACCGCGGTATCGACCGAGGAATATGCTGTCATGATGATGACAGGAATGGCTGGATTGTACTTCTTAATTCGCTGCAATGCTTCAATACCGTCAACATTCGCCATGCGCACATCCATGAGAACCGCACCAACGGGCCTTTCCTTGACGAAGGCAATGGCTTCCATCCCATCTTCCGCCCCAATTGTCTCATACCCCCAACCGGTCAGAACGGTCCGTAACATGGAGAGATGGGCTTTATCGTCATCCACAACGAGTATCAAATTGCTCATTGTTCAGGCATCCTGTTTGGCATTGCGGGGCAGGTAGACTGAGAACGTAGTCCCGATCCCCTTCGCGCTTTCGACTTCGACGGAGCCTCCATGCGCTTCGACGATCTTCTGCACAATGGCGAGTCCTAGTCCTGTTCCCGTTTTCTTGGTCGTATAGTAGGGATCGAAGATCTTCGGGATCATTTCTCCAGGCATCCCTCCGCCAGTGTCTCTGACGGAAACAACCACGCCTTCACCTTGTCTCCGTGCTCTGATTGTGAGCTCCCCTCCCTCCGACATGGCCTGGATGCCGTTGATGTAAAGGTTGATTAGCGCCTGCGTGATGCGGTCCGGGTCGATAAATAGGGGGCCAATGTCGTCGTCGATCGACGACGAAGCGGCAATCCGGAAAACCTCCATTTCCTGCTGAACAAGCCTGAGAGAAGTGTCAAGCACAGTGGACAAATCGGTCTCCTTCGGCCGGATGTCCGATGGGCGTGCGATTTCCATAAGCTCGGATATCACCCGGTTCAGTCTCTCGACTTCAGCCGTCATAACGTTTGCGGCTTTCCGGTTCTCGCTGCCTTCATCGAACAGGCTGCCAAAAAAAGTTGCGTATCCCTTGATCGAGCTGAGGGGATTGCGGACCTCATGGGCAACGCCAGCAGCGAGGTTGCCGATAATCGCCATTTTTTCCTTCCTTTGGACTTCTTCCTGAAGCCGCTTTATTTGACTCAGGTCGCGGAGGATGAGCATGAAACCGACAAAATTGCCCTCCTCAGTGACAATTTCCGTTGCGCTAGCGGCAATTGGCAGTCCTCCGCCATCTTTGAGAGGTATTTGGACGTGGGCTTCGGACACACCTGTTTTATTGCCGGACGAGATGATCAGTTCCCGGAGGTTTTCCGGAAATATTTCCTCCGACGCCAGCCCTACGGCTGCAAATTTGTCGACGCCGAGCATTTCGGCGGCAATGCTATTGATAAATGTAACCTTTCCATCCATCGCGGTGGTTGCAATTCCCTCAGGAAGGTTTGCGATCATCTCCGCGGCAAACGCGCGCGTATTTTGAAGGAGTTTTCTCGAGTGGGTATAATTCTGTACCCAAAAAAGGGAGACGACTCCCGCCATACCAAGAAGAAGGATAACGCCTGATGTCATGAGTATTAACTTCAAATCCTCCGCCATGGCGCTCACGAACGAGGCCGTATCCATCCCGACGAATATGACGGGTCGCTGATTCGGATCGTGGATTCGTTTCTCTGGCAGCCCCCTCATCCAACCGGTCTCACACCATTCCTCAGATCCGTGCCCCCACCGCATCGCCGGACGGTCCGGACGCGAAAGTATAGGCAAAAACTCTTTGAATACCTCGAACGACCCAGAAGGCTCCCGATCGCCGACCATTCGCCACTGCGTGGTTTTGGACGGGGCAAGCGTTTTCATTTCTTCGGGCGAGGCAAACCGTCGGCCGATCTCTCCCGGATCGTTGTGCGCCAGCACCACCCCCGATACGTCGACCAGGGCTATATAGAGGATGTCGGGCTGCGAGGCCGTTTCCGTCAATAAGGTTTGCAGCCCCGGTCCGGACCCGAACATTCCCATCATTCCGGTTCTGGCTCCCGCTTCAAAGGACTTGATCAGGGCGGCCCCTTTCTCGCTAAGAATGCGGCCCATGATAGTTCTCTCGCGGTTGTAGTTCGTGACGGCCAGCATGGCGACGGCCACCGCGAGAATGAGGCTCATGCCGATTACCGCCCAAGACGAGAAGGCACTGAGAAAGATTTTCAGACGTTGTTTCGCGTTCATGTTCTTCGTACCTTGCCGCCATCGGAGGACCGATCAAAAATTGGACACTTTCGATATTCGCGTGTCCAATTTCTAACCGCTTCTTCTCGCTTCGACAAGCCTCCATTCGGAGAAACTTCTCCGGTCGAGCGGGAAAACCACGCCATTTCAGTCAGTTGGAAAATCCAATACGGAATGGCATGCGGCTTGCATTGGGTAATGCGCCGCACAAACACATCAATTTAGGATTTACACCATGAAAAATACTATCGCCGCATTTGCCCTGGTTCTGGCGGCTAGTTTCGGCCTCTACACTGCCAACGCGCATGCGCAGGGCTGGGGTTATAACGGAATGATGGGTCCTTACGGCATGACGGGCAACTATGGTGGCAATTCTCAAGCCTTCATGACGGAAACGGCACCTATCAGGACGGCGATCGCCGCCGACCGGGCCGAAATGAACGCCCTTATGGCTGGCCCTCAACCAGACCCGCAACGAGTGCGTGCCCTATCCGAACGCATCAGCGCCAATGAAACCGCACTCGCTGAAAAAGCACGTTCCTACGACGTCAACACGATTCCTGGCGGTGCCGGCTATGGAATGATGCCAGGCATGATGGGCCATAGGTATGGCTTCATGCCTTGTTGGTAGGACTATCGTTTTGCATTTCCGGGGGGACGTCATCTCCCCGGAAATCCTCTAAAAACAGCCAAGAATAAGAGCAAATCGACTGTCAGGTGCAAAATCATGTGGGGTTCTAACTCATACCTTCCTTTCTGCTCCGACGGCTGGTTCTTTGGCGGCGGCATCATTGGGGTTTTTCTCAATGTTCTGTTGATCGGTGCTTTCATATTATTTCTTTATTGGTTGGTACATTCCGTCGGCACGAGACGAGACGCCAAAAGGTATAGAGACCAGAACGACTCTTTGGAAATACTTAACATCAAATTTGCAAATGGCGAGATTTCCGCCGAAGAGTATCTGCGAACGAAAGAAGTTTTAAGAAGTTAACAGGGATTGTGGGAAAGGCAGATTGCGCGGCGGTTCGCGCATTGGGTTGGAGGAACAGTGACCATGACGTCGTTAATCGTCTTGCATGCCTTGATAAACCCGACGTCAGGAAGAACACCCAGTTTAGACAACCGCCTCATTGAGGCACAGCCGAACGCGGCTGCTGGAGTAATTCGACTTGGAACAGGGCTCCACTCTCCCGCTCTTGGACCGCCGGCTTGTTCTCTTGATGCGGTTCGCTCGTTGTTTAACCACGGTCAACGGAAGAACGGCCGCGGCGGCATTTACGTAGGGCACAGAGGTGAGCGGCGTGGTGTTTTCCCGCGACGAAGAGCCGATAAATCAAGTGTTGATGGACGCGCCAACTTACACCAAGCTCCGGAATGCGGGATCCAGGTTTCAGACGAGACGTCCAAAACGTGTGCCCCCTTCAGACGCCGTCTACCATTTCTGCTCTCGGGAATGCCGGGAGGTCGAGGCTACAACCAACCTCTATGTGGCACAGGAAGAGGATTTTCCAACCTCTCCGAACTGGTGCCTTCCGGAATATTCCTTATGGAGCAAAGCCGCGGTCATGCTTGTTGATTTCGCGAAGTGAAAGGAGGATTCCGTTCCCCTCCGCTTTCGGATCGACGCCGTATCCGTCTGGACTTAGAGGCGGAGCCGAAAGCAGACCGCGGCTCTTTTTTTCCTGAGGCATTATGGTGGCGGTCCTGCTGCGAACTGCTCTTCTCTTCGGATTGATAAAAGGCCTGTTTGTCACGCGCGCCATTCACAAAAAAAGGAAAATCGCTGCGCCATGCGGCGATTTACTAATGTCTAACGTATTCTGGTAACGTTCTTTTTTCGAGTGCCTCACTCTGGCAATTCCAGAACGAAATCGTGCCAGAAAATATCCCGCAGCCTTATCGTGGTCGTGCCATTTTCGGTTGTTAAGTCACCAATCAGACGGCCAGATTCCTTTTAGGGCCCTCACGGTCTCCGTCGGCGGACTCACCCGAAAAGTTCGCTATGGGACCCGAGGCGGGCCAGCCGTAGCACGTCTGAATCAGACTTGCGGTATATCAAGAGAAGATCGGGCTTCACGTGGCACTCGCGGTAGCCGCCCCAGTTACCGCTCAGATCGTGATCCCGTCGGTTCGCCTCCAAGGGCTGATCGTTCGCGAGAGCTGTCAATACGAGCCGCAAATCTCGGTCCAATGTGTTCCGGTGCTTCCCCTTAGCCTCGCGCTTGTAGTCCCGCTTGAAGGCGGCCGACCGTTCAATCCTCCGCGTGGAGATCCGTCATCAATGCATCGAGGTCGGCAAAGTTCTCGCCCTTTCCCGCCTCGAGCTCCGCGATGGCCTTGCGGGTAGTCGCGTTCGGAACCTTGACTTCGAACGGCATGCGGCGCTCTTCTGCGACGCGAAGCATGAGCAGACGGATGGCGTCCGAAATGGACAGGCCCATCGCTTCCAACGCCCCGGCGGCACGCTCCTTCGTTGCGGAATCGATCCGGGCTCGAACATAGGTGTCTGCGGTACTCATGAGAGATTCTCCATGCCTGCCAGTAAGCCCGAATGTAGTCGCTTTGTGACTACATGTCAAATTTCTGGTTCTCCCACTTGCCATCGAGCGGAGGCATGACCTTCCGACCATTCGAACGAATCAACTTTTCGGAGAGTGCCGAAACGGCCGCAGGAAAATCAGGTTGGCAACCATTCCGGATTTTACCTCTTTTGGTGAATGGCGCGGCTATCGTTGGGGTTATCTTTTTGCTGCGGAGCAGCGGATGATCGGGCTCGCAATCTTTTGCATGATCTTTATGCCCATAGCCGGGCTAGTGTATCGAGTAGTTGTTTGGCTTCAGACATCAACCTGGCCAGAGATCACACTTAAATCGCTCGGGCTCGAACCAACGCATTTCGATTGGGTCGGGGTGATGGTGATTCAGAATTGGTTTTATAGTGCACCCATGGAGATATTGGCGTTCGTTGGGGCATTCATCCTGCTCAAAATCGGTATTTGGCTCGATTAGTAAAGTAGCCAAAAACTACAAAAACTCTCTACTTTCTGCGGTTGTCAGCAGGCCACAAAACTAAGAGCCCCGAAAGGCACCGTTTCCCTGGGCCGCAACGAGGAAACGTTTCGAGGTGATTGTGTTTGGGATGGGTGCTATGTCGAGCCAATATGGTTTTCTCCTCCATGCCCTGCGAAAACTAAAGGCCCAAGGGGAAGATGGATTCGAGGGTTTCGTTCGTGACCTGCTCGAATCCCTATGCGGCAGGACATTGCGGCTCGCCAAATCGGGGCCGCAGTCCGGCAGGGACATGAACACGGAACCCTGCTTTCTACAAACCGGTATTGCGGTCGAAGCAAAACGTTTCGATTCAGCCACCTCCCTTCCTCTCGATGAGCTCAAGTCGAAGCTACATGAAGCGATCGATACCTTGTTTGGTTTGGATGTGTGGGGTGTGGCCCTTTCACGGGAGATGAAGGAACCGGACTGGTCGGACCTAGTTCGAGTCGCCGCTGACCGAGGCGTCACAGCGGTTTGTCTGGACTGGCGTGAGGCCCCAGGAACTCTCCCCACACTCGCGGTTCTGTGTGCTGCTGCTCCTCATATCGCTCAAGAATGGCTTCCGACTGGCGTCAAACCAGTTCTCGACAAGATTTCCAAGCATCCAGATTTCGAGCGCGTCCGAGATGCTCTGCGCGAGCGGTTAAATGCTCCCGACGTGGGCTTCGATTTGGTTCGCACGGCTGCCGACAAGTGGCTGGGGGAAACGCTGAGCACCGCCGGGACAGCGAAGCAGCGACTCCGCAGCCATGCCAATCTCGCAGAGCAGGATTCACATTTTGTGGAGCGGCGAACCATCGCACGGTCGCTTGACGAGTGGTTCGCAAACAAGCCGACACTGCCGGTAGCACTGCTTGGTGACGAGGGCCGGGGAAAAACCTGGGCCGCGTTGGCTTGGCTGCAGCATCGGACAGAAACGCCTGATGCACCGCTCGTGCTCGCGGTCTCTGCACGAGACATTGCTGCCATGTCACCAGTCGAGGTGATTGCCGAAACTTTGAGCCGGTGCATACCCCCTATCGAAATGCCTATTCTCGAGCGCCGTGTCCAGCGTTGGGTCCACACAGGCCAAGTGCGCATCATCCTCTTAGTGGATGGCTTGAACGAACGGCCTGATTTTGGTTGGGCGGATTTCGTGCATGCATTTCAGGATGAGGTGTGGCAGCAGACGGTCTCGTTGATCCTCACCTGTCGCGAAGTTCATTGGCGGGATGGTCTGTCTGCTCTAACGGGCATCACCGATGAACCTATCCCTGAAATTCCCGTACCCGAATTTACGACGGACGAACGCGACGCATTCCTCAAAAGCTATGGGATCGAAAAGGACGGTATTGCCCCAAAGCTGCTCGAACTCATGTGTGTGCCGCGTTTCGCTCACCTTGCGGTCACTTTGCGTGACAAGCTGAAGGATACCGAAGACCTGACCATCGGCCGGCTGGTATTGGAAGACTGGCGTGCGCGGTTCGAGCAGCGTGGAAGCGGCCTTCACGTCAACGATCAGGCTCTTCTAAAGTTCGTCGCGGATCTCGGTCGCCGTGCTGTTGAGGACCCTAATTTTTCCATCTCCCGCAGCGAGATTCATAAGCATCTCTCCGAAGACAGTGGGAGAGGGCTTGAGCACTATGAACACGCCATAAGCGAGATCGTCGAGGGGCTGTGGCTCCGATCAGAAGGAAAGCCCGACCGGTTCGTCGTGAATGACAAGCTGCTACCGCTTGCGATAGGCCTCGATTTGGCGGATTCGGTCGGAGGCCTCTCCGATAAGACCGTCATCGAAAACACCATTGCCAGATATCAGGAACAACTGCGGGGAGCAGATATTGCAACCGCTATTCTTCGGGCGGCTTCATCCATCTCGCTCGCACGTCAGAAGGCCACGCCTGAGGCCAAAGAAGCGCTGTTAAAGACATGGCTATCCGCCCAGAACTTCTATAACGCCGACTTCCAGGAATTCTGGCCTCTGATCAGTCTTGACCCTGCTCTCTTCGTCAAGGTTGCTGAGCAGCACTGGGCCAATGAGCCGGTTGCTCACGGGGAAGGCGAAGTATTGGTCAAAGCGCTGGTAAACGCAGCGAAATGGCCGAAGGTTCTGGCTATTCTCCAGACGACATTGCCGAGATGGGCCGGAGGCTTCAGCCTCGACCCTATTCATTCTCGTCTTTCCAACGTGTCGGAGAACACCGAACGGCAATCGCGTGTTGCGGATAATCTAGTCGCCTGGGAGAGAGCGGAAAGCGCGTATGCAAAATCGATCGCTACGAACCTACGACGTGAGGCTCAAGACCATCTTGGGCGAGCTGCACTCTCCATTATCTCTTTCCTGAGCCGTGCGCCCTTCATCGACACTATAATTACTTGGGCCGTTGCGCGGACGATCGAGGAAGAGCCTACGGGTGAGACGTTCGAGTGGCTTCTCAGATTCAACAGGTCCGACTTTGCGACGACCGAAGATGCGCTGTTAACAGAGATCGCAGCGCTTAAGGCAACGCGCCATCAGATCGCGCGAAAGGCTGTCAATCTTTTGGTTGAGGCAGTCGGCAGCAAACGAATGCTTGCACAGAGAACCTCTCCAGTTCCGGCAAGGCCATTTCAGCACTATCCCAATTGGCCAAAGCTCTCCGAGGATCATTCGATTGTTTGGGAGCCGGATCCCACCGGTAGAGAACTTCCTGGAGAAACCAAGTGCGAGCGACTGGCGCCCTTTGCCGCAAATCCGGAGGTCCGCATCCGGCAGGAGGATCTCACGCTCACGGGAGATGTGGCTGACATCTTACTTAAACGTGACGAGCCATTCGATCCGTTTGGCCCGAACGAAGAAGATATATCGGTGGTGTTGGCGCGTTGGCAGCCGCAGCATCTATCCCGACTGGTTGGGCGATATGTCGAGACGTTGCCGCAACGTGATAAGCATGCCGCTCATGGGGTGAACGCCTTACCGCTGGCGATGCTCGTTTTGGATGAAACGCAGCGAGAGAGGCTGCGCGAGTCCGCGCTTACGCTTTTAAGCCAACCACAGCCTGAAGACGACAAGGCCAGGAAGAGAAGCTTGTTTGATCTTCAGAGCATGGTGGTGGCAGGCATGGAGGATTGGCCCGCCGCCGAGCAAATCGCAACTCTACGCAGTTTCATGCCCGCCCTGACATTCAGTACCGAGCTATGCGATTGTCTGGCGGCACCTACGACGATAGACGTGGAACAGATAATCGATGAACTACATACCGCAACGGATGAAACGGCTATCAGTTCCTGGCTGGCCTATCTGCACAACGTAGAGCTCCCGCCGCCACCGCCAAATGCCCGGATATTGATAGAACTCGCAAGCCATCCCTCGGAAGCTGTACGTGAAGGTGCGCTCAGAACCATCTTGACGTTCAAGGACGATGGTCTAGGCAATGCCTTTGTCGCCAGCGAGTGGTCTCACCAACAGGTAGAAAAGGGACAGGCGGCAATTCTCGGCACATATCTTCTGGTGCAATATGGCGGTGACTGCGCCATTTCCGACCTTACGCCTCGGATCGTGCCACAAGCTCTGCCATATCTGGTTGAGGTTCGAGGATGCCGCGAAGAAGAAATTCCGTTGGTTCTGCAATTTCTCGATAACGAGCTGTCCGCCGAGCGGCGGTCGAGGTCCGCGTATGCGCACGTCTTCCCAGCCAAGTCTGTTTGGGCGAGAGCTTTGCGCGACAACCGCGGCCAGATCATCGACAAGCTGGAACGAGGTTTCAAAGAGGACTGGCCGAGATTTGGGTTCTTTCAGGCAGTGCCGCTTCTTGATGTGCTCCTCGCCATTATGGAGATCGCGCCTTCTGAAGGTGTAAAGCTCTGGCGGATTGGCGCCCAAGCTCAAAAGCACAGCGCCATGAAATGGGGTGACTTCGAGTATGTCGCATTCAGCCCATCCGCCAGTCCGGAACTGGCCGAACTTCGCCGTGAAGTCATAGGCTCGGCGGAGACAGATGACGCTTTGGCCAATGCTGTTTTTTATGCGCTTCGCAACGAGCACGAGGCATGGCTGATTGCCCTGATCGGGCAGCTTTTAGACAAACACGATGTCGGGGAGATCGCACGCGGCTTAACTCTTGCGGGCTTCCTGGACTACACGGACGCGGCTCGCTCGCTATGGGCCGAAAAAATCGATAATCAGAAATTTGACGGGTGGCTCTCCGAGGTCCAACACAAGGCGCGCGGTGATTTTAGGCGGACTTGGGAAGCGCATCACTGGTTCGACGCTTTTCTAAGCGCTGATGATGAGGCGAATGCTTTCGCAGCCATGAGATTGTTCGAGCGCCGGATAACACTCATCTCGGTAGTTTCGTGTCAGCAGCGTTTTCGCGAGATCGAGGAGAGCCTTCCCATACGTAAGCGGGAGCATTTGGATGCGACGTCCGGAACGCGAAAAGCCTTATTGAAGAAAGCCGACCAAGCTCGAAAAAATACTCTTTTCGGAAGGCGAATAGTTCGTGACGTTGAGCCTTGGTTTTAGAAGCTCCTCTCGACAATGCGCGACAGGTACCAGCCGGCAAATGAGCCTTGGTATACTCTGTTAGTATAACTCTTTTTAATAACCTTATGATAAGGAAGGAAGAGTTATATAACAGGGGTTAGTCGTCAAGGTGACCCGCATCGAGATCAAGGACATCACGCCGCCGCGCAACCTGGTCGAATCCATGTCCAAGCAACTCCAGGCCGAACGCACGAAAAGAGCCGACATCCTGCAGGCGGAAGGCAAGCGCCAGGCGGCGATCCTCAATGCCGAAGGAGAGAAGCAGGCCGCCATCCTCGAGGCCGACGGCCGCAAGGAAGCCGCTTTCCGCGACGCCGAGGCGCGCGAGCGCCAGGCCGAAGCCGAAGCCAAGGCCACCTCGGTCGTCTCCCAGGCGATCGGCGACGGCAATATCCACGCCATCAACTACTTCGTGGCGACCAAATACACCGACGCCCTGGCCAAGATCGCCAGCGCGGAAAACCAGAAGGTGATTCTGATGCCGCTCGAGGCCTCGAGTCTGATCGGCTCGATCGGCGGCATCGCCGAGATCGCCAAGGAAACCTTCAAGGTCGGCGAGTAAGGGGGAACGGGCATGGAAGCCCTGCTGCAACCGGGATCATGGCTCTGGGTTACCCTGGGCGTGCTGCTCATGATCGTCGAGATCTTCGCGCCGGGGTTCGTATTCCTGTGGATGGGGATCGCGGCGATGCTGACCGGCGCGATCTCCTCCCTCCTCCCCGGCATGTCCGGCGAGATGCAGTTTCTTCTTTTCGCCGCCCTTTCCATCGCCTCCGTCGCCACTTGGCAGATCTGGGCCCGGCATCATCCGATCGGAACCGAGCAGCCCGATCTCAATTGCCCCGTCGACCGGCTCACCGGCCACGAATTCGTTCTCGACGAGCCGCTGGCCGGCGGCAAGGGAAGACTCAAGATTGGAGACGGTTTCTGGGCCATATCGGGCCCGGACCTTCCCGCCGGCGCCCGCATCCGGGTGACGGGCGGCGACGGGACGGTTCTCCGCATCGAAGAAATCTGAGACAATCCGCCCAGGCCAAAGTTCCCGGGCGTTTCATCTGGCCGGGAGGAAAGGCATGTCCGAAACAATCATCCTCGAATCCGCGCGCCTGCGCCTCGCCCCGGTCGCGATGACCGACGCGTCGGACATCCAGCGCCTTTTCCCTGACCCCGAAGTAACGCGCTATCTCTCGAACATTCCCAGTCCCTATCCGGATAACGGGGCCGTCTCCTATATCGGGCAGAGAATCACCGGGCGGGCATCGACCCCGTCGCTCTTCCTCGCCATACGCTGCCGGACGCGGCACGAATTTCTCGGAACGATCGAGATCCGTCACGATCCTCTCGGAATGGCCGGCAACATCGGCTATTGGCTCGGCCGGCCTCATTGGGGTCGCGGCATCATGACCGAGGCCGTCCATGTCGTTCTCGGCCACGTCTTTTCCGCGCTTTGCATTCGCCTGGTCCATCTTTCCGCCGACGCCCGGAACACCGCCTCGCGGCGAATCGCGCTCGGAGCGGGCTTCTTGCCGGTTCTCGAGCGCAGAACCGGGATCTGGAAGGACGGCGCTCCTTTCGTCCGTATCCACCATCTCCTGGCTGATCCTGATGCCCGGCCGATCTCTCTTCCAGGCCACGGCCTCGCATTGCGCCCCCTGTCTCTCGACGACCGTCGGCATCTCAACGGTCTCTACACGGACCCCATGACACGGCGTTTCATGCCGGTCATCCCGCCGGTAGCGGACGGGGATATCGGATCCAATATCCTGGCCTTCGCGGCCTTGGCGGGCTCCGAGTCCCGACGCTACGACTTTGCTGTCCGGCATCCGAAAGCAGGCTTCATCGGCCATGTCTTCGCTTCCCGCGAAGCCGGCGGAGAAACCTGGACGATCGCTTATGCCCTCGATCGCAAAAGTCGCGGCCGCGGGCACGGCACGGAAGCCGCTCGAACCCTTGTCGCCTTTCTCTTCGAGGCCGCCGGCGCACAAGAGATCCGCGCCCTCGTGGTGCCGGAGAACACGGCCTCTCTTCGAATCGTCAAATCCCTCGGATTCAGCAAGGTCGGCATGCATCGCTTTGTTCCCGGCGGTCCGGAACTGTCCGCATTCGAGACGATCGATTGCCGTCTCGAGCGACCTGAAAACGCCTAAGGAATCAGAAAGCGAGTCAGGCTCCCGCCGGAACGCCCGTTCTTCCCCAGGGAACGGCCATTCGGCAGGGACCTCGCTTCCACAAACCCTTGCGGTTTCTTATAAAATGTATTATTATACATATTAACTAGGATTTAGACGGATAACTTATAATATGTTACATATTAATCTTGAAACACCCGTCGACGCCTCGCGGCGGCTTGCCGAAGAAGCCCGCGAGCGCAGGCTCAGGCTCAACATGACCCGGCAGGACCTTGCCGCCAAGTCGGGAGTACCTCCCGATACTCTCGGCCTTTTCGAGAGGACGGGGCGAATCTCCCTGGTCTCCTTTCTCAAGGTCGCCTTCGCGCTGGGGATCGCCGACCGGCTGACTGGTCTTTTCGATTCTCCGGAAATCGCTTCGCTCGACGAAATCGCCGACGAACGGCCCAAGCGTCAGCGGGCCCGCAAGAGGAAATGAGCATGACCGTCAAATCCGCCAGATCGGATCCGCGCCAGAAAATCGCTTCCGTCCGGATGCTCGACGTCGAAATCGAGACCGGAGGCAAGCGGCGCAAGATCGGTCGCCTGGCCATCAAGGATCGCCGGATCTTCTTCGAGTACGCGTCGGAATTCCTTGCCCAGGGGCTCGAGATCTCACCCTTTTCTCTGCCCCTGGCCCCCGGCGTCCACGAGGGGGTAAAGGAGCCCTTCGCCGGCCTGCATGGCTTGTTCAATGACAGCCTGCCGGACGCCTGGGGGCGCCTGCTGATCGATCGCCGGCTGGCGTCCTTCGGGATCGTTCCAGGCTCCCTCACGCCGCTCGACCGCCTCGCCTGGGTCG
>NPIG01000131.1_pt1 | contig 82168 bp, 88 predicted proteins | sample 8637441 | NCBI WGS metagenome assembly NPIG01 (sample SAMN07420675, study PRJNA396082) | bioreactor metagenome | isolation source: sample BR6 brine-fed electro-methanogenic bioreactor BR | place: Japan: Kochi | collected 2016-06-14
CGAAGGTCAGGTTCCGGGATCCGGTCTACCCGGAGAGGTTCATTGAGGATTACTGGTGATGGAGGGTTTGGGTTTTTTTTTTGGAAGCCTGCACCACCCGGAGATCGCGGAAACGGAACACTCTCGAATTCCTCGGCATCTGGGAGCACTCCAACAACCCGGATTTCAAACCCATCGAATTCGATGGGATTAGAAAACTTGTGGTTTTGAACAGTTTTGTTTCAACCGCCAGGCGCTGGATTGAACGAACCTGGGCTATTGTCACTCTCTCCGAACACCGATCTCCGGTGAATTGGATAAAGATTCAGTTATTTCCATTCTGGAAACAACTGCGGTTGATGGCAAAACCAAGACAACCTTTCAAAGAGTTCGGACACCTGCATCACTGTCAGGTACCGGATCAACTGCTACCATGCTACATACCAAACCGGTTATCCTTCTCCTGATAACAAAAGATCAAAACCCCCACCCCCTCCCTACTAAGGCAATACTTTAAGTAAATCTGGATTCCATACTTTAGCAGATACTCGCGTGCCGGATGCCTGGTGGCCACCATTATGATATTCCAACGTGGGGGATAAAGAGGTAGATTTTCTGACTGATAACAATAAACGAACCGGAGAACCAGAAGGGGTTGTACGTGTACGAATTCCGAACAGACGCCTGAAAGAACAGTTTGCTATTGCAGACCTGATGCTTGGGTCAAACCATATCCGTGTCAGGTGTGGCGATGGCGTCACCCGGATGGGCAGGATCAAAGGCAAGATCAAGAAGCGTGTCTGGATCCGCGAAGGTGATATCCTGATCGTCATCCCATGGTCATTCCAGGATGAAAAGGCCGACATCATCTATCGCTACACCAAACCCCAGGTGGACTGGCTCAGGGCACATAACTACCTCTGAACTCCTTTTTTGAACCTAAAAACCTGTTATGGTAATAACGGTTCTCTTTATGACGAGCCTCTTAACATTCGAAAGGAGATAGCTGCCCGCTCCAGCTGAAGTCATCTCAAGCCTCCCGGTCATGTAGTTACCCCATGCAACTGAGTAGTCATCTCCGGGATCGGGGGAGTATCGGACATTGACAGTCACATTAATCTCCGGGGGATACTTGATTTCCGTCGTCTCGATATCAGTAACCTTCATCTCGATCCTCCCGACACCGGCAAGCGCTCGCTCCCTCTCTGTTTCTATCTCGATAAAGGAGAGGATCAGGGTATTTGATGAGTTGTCATAATACCAGCGTGGCTCGGTGATCATCGCCGATCCGCTGCCACGCTCGGGGCGGGTGAGGACGGCGCCGTTCTCGATGGTGATCCTGGTACGATCGAGATCCGAGACATACCGGATCTGCCCTACTTGACCGTTATACTTCGAATCGCCGTCGATCAGCACCTCAAATGTGCCTGATGCCTCCGTCACAAAGAGCACTCCTCCCTGCACCTGTAATGCCGTCTCCTTGTAAGGAACCATCTTGTAGCTGATCGATTTCAGATCGTTCTGGAGCACGATCATCGTCTGCTCCATATTCCTCATATCAGCACTCCCCTGTCCGGTAACAAGAAGTGGGAAGCCATAGAGGACAACAATTGCAATCCCAAGCACAACTATCGAGAAGATCAGGATGAATCCGATCGCCTCAGAGACCCCCTCATCATTCTTCATCAATCAGACACCCCCTGAATCATAGATCACCCGGTTCAGCCCCCCGCCGGTCGTCGTTCCCCGGACAGCCCGTGTCGCCCCGATCCCGGCAAGCGAGATCACCGTCTCTGTCCGATCGCCTTTCACGAGAATCTCCTGATCCACCCCCTGACGCCGGACCGTGATGATATACCCTTCTCCAAGGACATCATAGGGGATATCAATATCCGAGACAATTGATCCATTCACCGGTGCAATCGTATAGATATCAACGATCCGAACAGACATCCCGTTCCCGATATCCACATAACTATGATAGGTAAACCGCTCGGCGGGCTTGACCATAAGGGAATCATTTACCAGGATCATCACGGAGACGAGCAGCACCATCAAAACGCCGGTGATGATGATGTAGCCGATCAGGTTTGCAACCGCATCAGACGAGGAATGTCTCTTCATACTCACATACTCCATTATTGAACCGTATGGTTACCATTAGATGGGGTTCACGACCAGGAACCGGATAATCCGAAAAGGAGATCGATACAATCGCATGATTCCGTTTCAATGAGATCACCTCGATATCCTTGATCAGCTCGGCATCCTTGATCAGCTCGGCATCCATATCTCCACCTGCCCTGAAGACTTCCCCCCTGAGATCCCGGATCTCATGTTTTGGGAACTCAAGCACCCCTTCTGCCGTTGTCTGCCCGACCAGTGTCGCCTGGCTGATGATCACCATCAGGAAGAGGAGGGCGATGCTGATCAGAAATCCCATCAGGACGATCCACTGCCCGTCATCGTTCATCCCCGCCACAGGATCACCTCCAGAAGTACAACTCTGGGATTATATCTCGCGTACCCAGAGGGAAGGTCAGAGATACTGTGGCCGGGGCCGATCTGCACCCACCGTGTCACCCGGATTGCCGGATCATAGCCGGTGTAGGAGGCAGCACCGGTATAGGTTGAAGAATCGATAAACGGGAGCCCGAGGACCTCGTCACCAACACGGTACGAGATGGAGGCGGTATACTGCACCGGATCGTCAGCAGCAAACGATCGCTCTCTCAGGAGGGGGTAGAATGCAGCATGAAAACCTGTTTTATTCCAACCATTGACATACTGCTCCAGTTCAGTCTCCCCACCCGGCTCAACCGGCATATCCAACACTGCCAGTGCATCGGCACCGAGCTGCTCAAGGAGCATATCATCGATGTGGGTATCCCCGGGCGTATAGACGGAGACGGACTGGAGCACGATTGCTGCGGTTGCAATCATCAGGAGCCCTGCTGCCAGCCCTTCGATCGTATAGAGAGAAGCACTGTCTCCTACCATACCGCCACCTCGAGAATACCCTGTTTTGGATCGGGGAATGTTGCATTCCGGTAATCATAGACATGAGTCCCCATGATCAGCGTCGTCGGGGGATCGTTAACATCATCAGCAAAGTCGAAGGTGATAGTGATCGTATCAGACAGCCTCCAGGGCGTTTCCGGAACCGGATTGAGCGTGAAATTGAGGGATGTATTCAAAGTGGCCGGGAGGGTTGTCTTGAAGCCATCAAGCCAGATATCATATGCCGGAAAGGTGATCGGGACATCATTACGGAAGATGATGACCCGACTCAGGTTTGCTTTGTCCGATTCAGATTTGGCCGATCCATTTACGTATTTAGAAAAATTCAGGATCTCAATCTGGATTGGATCAGTCCTCGGATCGATCCTGAAGAGCGGATCAACCGATGGATCCACGAGCTGACTCATCTGTAGATCAACCGAGAACCGCTGGGGCGGGGTTTCATTTCCGGTATAATTAAACGTCTGATTGAAATAACCATCAACCACCAGCCTGGACGGCTCCTTCACCACCACCACCCTCCGCACCGATCCGTAGAGATCCGGAGGGTTTAGGCCGATTGAATGAATGGACCGATCGTCAATAATTGTCAGATTCTCACGCATCGTCAGGGTGATATTACATGAATAGGGGTAATCACCAAAGAGGAGGGCACGACGAAAATCATCCGGATAGGTGAAAAAACTCTTATTAAAAAACCGTTCCACCTTTCCTTTCGAGAGGATATGGGCAGACCCCGGTTCAACCGAGAGCCCCATCCTTATCACATCACCCGGATCTGCCTTCAGCTCCCAGACAGGGGATGAAGGCGAGGCGGCCATTCCGGGATCTTCGACCAGGATCACCCCGGTCCGGTAGGCGACCGCATCATAATCGATCCTGCTCGACTGAACCGAGAAGAGCGTATGGGGGATCATCGCTGCAACAAAGATGAATGCGATGATGAAGATGGTGAAACCAATGAGAAAATCAAAGGTTGCAACCGCATCATCCTTCATTCCGCTCCCTCCGAAAAGATCACAAGGGGCACCGGTTGATCCGGAAACGGAAACTCCTCCGGATTGATTGGGGCGCCGGGGACCGTCCCTTCCCATATCGAAGAACGTACCCCATCCGCTGTTACAAAGAAAAAGAGGAAGCCTCCCTCTGGGTCGGTTGCCAGGATGATCCAGGAGGCAGCCATGCCATCGGGGAGGAGATCCCGGCCGATGATCAGGTACACCGGGGGCTCTGCATAGGTGAGGGCTTCGTCAAGGCTGATCCGCATCTGGGGGGATGGAGGGGCTTCAAAAACCATTTGATCAGACGGAGCGTCTCCTCCGGGAGCCATGACACAGCCGGTGGCAGAGATCAGGAGTATCGCAAGGATCAGAAGGTACAGCCTCAGCACAAGAGATTCATCTCATTCAAATGGTAAGAGCTTTTGGGAAAAAATATGAAGGGAACCACCCGTGCTCCCTATTCGTCAATCATATGAATAACAAGACCTGAGAGAAGTTTTGGTTCAAACCAGGTCGATTTGGGGGGCATAATCATATCATTGTCTGCAATATCGCAGATCGAATCAACGCCAATCGGCTGCATCAGGATCGCAAACGCATACTCGCCCGAATCAACCCCACTGATCAGATCAGCAATCGGAAGGGCGCCACCCATAAACGCAAGCCGCTCATCGCCTCGTGGATCGGTGATCCCAAGCATCGGGGAGAGGACCTTCTCCTGGAGGATCGAGACATCGAGCCGGGCGATTGCATCTGCCGATGGATCAAATGGTCTCGTCAGCTCATAGAACCGGCCCCCGATATAGAGGTGCATGATATGGTGATCCGCCAAATCCACAGCCGGGGAAATGGAAGAGGCCAGCGTATCCACATCATGCAGTTCCCGGATCGAAAAGATCTCCCCGAGCCTCTGGAGGAAAGTATCCTCTGTCATCCCGGCTAAATCACGGACGAGTCGGGAATACCCATGAATCAGGACGGAATCATGGGCAAAGAGGATGCCCATGAAACGGCTGGATTCCGGGTTCGCGTCCCCGCGTTCACTCCGGCGCTCATAGACATTGACAGCACTCTTTGCCCGGTGATGGCCATCCGCAATATAGAGGGATGGCACATCTGCAAAGGTTCCGGTGATCTTTTTGATCAGATCGGGATCGGTGATCGGATAGATCCGGTGCACCGCACCCGACTTCGTCCTCGTCTCTGCGACCGGCTCTCCGTTTGCCTGCGAGGCGATGAGATCGTGGATACCTTTTGTATCACGGTAGAGGAGGAAGACCTGGCCGGTATTCGCACCGACAGTATCGATATGCCGTGTCCGATCCTCCTCCTTATCGTACCGGGTAAGCTCATGCCGTTTCACGACCTTATTCTGGTACTCGGAGACCCCGATGCATGCAACAAGGCCGGTAAAAACCCGGCCCTCATCCTCCACCTGGTACACCGAGTAGCTCTCTGCAGAATCCTGCCTGAGGAGGCCCTCTGCCTGCATCTCATCAAAGACCGCGCGGGCACGGGCATAGACCGCATCATCATAGGGATTGAGATCTGGGAGTTCTGCATCGGATCGGATCACCCGGAGAAAACTCTTATTGTTTTCAAAAATACATGCCGCCGCCTCGTCCCTGCTGACAACATCGTAGGGAACGGATGCAATAGCGGCAGACTCCTCCGCTGCCGGACGGAGGGCTCTGAACGGATAGATGGAAACCATGGAAAACTCCACGTAGGTGTAGGTGCTATACTCTATTGAAAGATGGTGACTGCAGGTTTTCATCCGGAACATGGGATCACCTTTCTGATCCGGAGGGCAAATCCAGGCGACATCCCCGCGATCGTCCCCCTTGAAGTGAAGGCATTCACTGATCCCTGGGGAGAGAGCGGTATTCGTGAAGCTATGGAGATGTACCTCTCCTCATTCTTTGTGGCAGTTGCTCACGGGACGATCATCGGCTTCTGCGGGGGCGGGATCGAGGATACAGGGGATGTGATCTATGGGCATCTCTGCACCCTCGCCGTGGCAGACGAGTACCGCCACAGGGGGGTTGGCCGGGAACTGCTCCGCTGGATCGAGGATGACCTCCGCCAGAAAGGAGCCGCAGCCATCCAGCTCGAGGTGAGGATCTCAAACCAGAATGCGATCGCCTTCTACAAAAGGCTCGGATACCAGGAGATCTTCTGCTATGACAGCTATTACAAGGATGGCGAAGACGGCCTCGTCATGATGAGATGGTTCTCCACATAAAATGTCAGGATGCATCCTTATTATCTCCCGGAGAAGAGATCCTACTTGTTATGTTCTCACGCCGGATCTTTGAGACTGATTTTGCAGAAGCGCTTGACGAGGAGCTGAAGAGGAGGGATATGACGATCCGTGAACTCTCGGAGAAGACCGGTATTCCCCCCGCAACACTCTATAAGATCGCTTCAGGGGAACGGGATCCCCGGCTCTCGACTGTCCGGCGGATCGTTGCCGCCCTTGAGCCGCATGAAGGAACATTCATCGCCGTTGTTGCGGCAAAGTTCCTGCTCGACGAGATCGAGGGAGCACGGGTATCAATCGGAGGAAAAGAGGTGATCATGAAAGGATATGCCGCAAATTCGATCGACGAGTGCATGATGGCAGCGGTCGAAGCGAAGAAGGATGGGGCCTCAGGGATCATCTGTGCCCCGATCATCGCCTCCATCATCGAGAAGATCGTCGATATTCCGGTCGCTATTCTGAAACCGCATCCCGATACCGTCATTGATGCTGCGAACATCATTGCCCGGCGGATCGAGAGGATCGGTGGCGGGCAATTCCGGACCTGATCTCCCGCACAGCCTCTCCCACAAAGAGGGCAGGATCATCCGGGTTCCTCTCGATCGCCCCGGAGATCACCGATCCGGCAATCACGGCATCTGCTCCGGCTGCTGCTGCTTCATAGGCTGTGTCGGCGGATCCGATCCCAAACCCGACTGCAACCGGAAGCATAGTACTCTTCTTCACCTCCAAGACCCGATCCCCCAGATCATCCGGGAGATGCTGCCGTGTTCCGGTGACACCGGGTGCCGAGACGAGATAGAGGAATCCCCGGCCGACCCCCCCGATCATCGCTCTCCGTTCCGGCGGTGTGTTCGGGGCGATGATATAGATCGGATCGATCTTCTTCTGAGAGAGGAGTAATCCTCCTTCCTCAGGCGGCATATCCACAATCAGTATCCCGTCTGCTCCTGCAACCGCGGCATCAGAGAGGAATTTTGCCTCACCCCTGACAATGACCGGGTTTGCATAGGTCATCAGGCAGATCGGGATATCGCTCTCTCTCCTCAGCGCCCGAATGAGCTGGAAGACACCTTCGATGCCAATCCCACCCCTGATAGCCCGTTCATGGGCACGCGAGATCACGGGACCGTCGGCAACCGGGTTTGTGTTTGGAATGATCAGCTCGATCATATCGGCACCGGATTCGATCATCGACAGAATAACCTCAAGCGAGAGTTCCGGGGTCGGATCACCGGCCACGGTGCAGGCGATCAGGAGGGGAGAGTCCCCCCGATGAAACGCCTCTTCGATCCGGGTCATGCCCCGCCTCCAGGGACAGTGCCAAGATCCTTGTCCCCGCGGCCCGAGAGGGTGACTGCAATCAGGCTGCCCCGGTCCATCTCTTCTGCAAGTCGGAGTGCCGCAGCAACCGCGTGTGCAGACTCAAGTGCCGGGATGATCCCCTCTTTCCTTGAGAGGAGCCGGAATGCCAAGAGGGCTTCGTTGTCGGTAACCGTCACATATTCTGCCCTGCCGATATCACGGAGATGGGCATGTTCAGGCCCGACGCCCGGATAATCGAGCCCCGCCGAGATGCTGTGCGTCGGGGATATCCGTCCTTCTGCATCCTGGAGGACCGAGGTGAAGGCTCCATGGAGCACCCCCCGGGTTCCACAGGAGAGGGAGGCGCCATGATCGCCGGGGCTGAGGCTCCGGCCCCCCGCCTCTGCCCCGATCAACCGGACCGGGGCATCAATGAGCGGGAAGAAGGTCCCGATCGCATTCGATCCCCCGCCGACACAGGCGACAGCCGCATCAGGGAGCCTTCCTTCCAGTGCAAGCGACTGATGATACAGCTCCCTGCCGATGACAGACTGGAAATCACGCACCAGTCTCGGGAACGGGTCAGGCCCGACACAGGATCCGATCAGGTAATGCGAGGTCTCTGCGGTGGCAGCCCAGTCCCGGAGCGCGCAATCGACGGCATCGGAGAGGGTGGCAGATCCGCCTGATACCGGGGTGACAGTGGCACCAAGAAGCTCCATCCGTGCAACATTCAGCGCCTGCCGCTCCATATCGACTGCACCCATGAAGACCTCGACCGGGAGGCCGAGGACTGCTCCCGCCATGGCGGTTGCCACCCCGTGCTGGCCTGCCCCGGTCTCTGCGATCAGCCGTTCTTTTCCGGAACGCTTCGCAAGGAGCGCCTGTCCAAGCGTGTTGTTGATCTTATGGGCACCGCCATGAAGCAGATCCTCCCGTTTCAGGCAGATTCCAACCCCCGTCTCTCTCCCGAGGTTCCTGCAAAGGTAGAGAGGCGTCTCTCTCCCGGCATAGCGGGTGAGGAGTGCTGTAAGCTCTGCCTGTGCATCGGAATCCTCCCTGAACTTGGCATATGATTCAGCAAGCTCCCTGAGAGGTTCGATCAAAATCTCAGGAGCATACCTCCCCCCGTACTCCCCAAACCTCATAGCAAGCACCCCCGACAGGCAGCAACAAAAGCCTGCACCCGGTGCATATCCTTCACGCCCGGAGAGGATTCAACGCCGCTTGAGACATCGACCCCGGCTGGATGGAGCGATTGGATCACGCCCGCAACAGATGAATGCGTGAGCCCGCCTGATACCAACACAGGAACCGTTGCTTCTTCAATCGCAGCTTCTGCCACCACAGTGTCAAGCATCACACCCCTGCCATGCGAGAGATCAAGGAGGAGGCGGTCGGCATCTTCCGGAGGCGGGCTGATCCCATCCCAGCCCGAGACAGAGATGAACCGGTCCGGTACATTCAGCGGATGATAGGTCTGGATCGCATCCGGTGAGAGGCGGCAGATCTCCCGCAGATAGGCAGGTGACCTTGTGGTGGTGACGCAGACCGTCTCCACCCTCCCGGCAATCGCCTTAAGAATTGCCTCAGCCCTCCGCGGGGTAACTGATCGTTGTGAATCGGTATAGAGGAGGATGCCGATCGCATCTGCTCCGGCAGATACCGCACACCTGGCATCGGCGGGAGAGGTGATCCCGCAGATCTTCACGTACATGCAAACGCCTCCGTCGCCTCCCTCGGATCCGCAGCTGACGCGATCGAGGTCCCGATTAATACACCCATACAGGTCTTCATCGCCTCCTCCACCTCGGCCGGAGTCGAGATCCCGCTCATCGCAATCGGGATTTTGCCTGCTGCCCTGATTGCCGGGGCGATCCGGGCAGAAGTGCCGGGATCGATCTGAAGTGTCCTGAGATTGCGGTTATTGATCCCGATGAGTGAGGCCCGTGTGGCAATGGCATCTTCTGCTTCCCCGGCGGAGAAGACCTCGACAAGCGGCTCAAGACCGCATTCGATCGCGTAATCGACAGATGCAGGGAGATCGTCACCGAGGACAGAAGCGATCAGGAGAACCGCATCCGCACCAAGGGCCCGGCTCTCCCGGATCTGGCGCGGGTGTACCAGGATATCCTTTCTGAGGATGGGAAGGCTCACATGCCTCCGCACCTCTCCTATGAAGGAGGGATCGCCGGCAAAGACCGTCGGCTCGGTCAGAACCGAGATCGCAACCGCACCACCCGCCGCCATTGCAGCCGCAAGCCGTCCCGGAGGCAGGGTTGCACCGGTCGGCCCCCCCGGCGAGGCGTACTTCACCTCACCGATCACCGCAGGCGACCGGGAGAGGAGCGCCCGCTTCAGGCTCCGGACCGGGAAGAGCTCACCCGGAAACGAATCCGGAAGTGCAGCAGCCCGCTGATGTGATGACGCGATAAGTGCATCCAGGATCATTCAGGCACCCCCGTTGATCTCCGCAAGAAGCCTGAGTGATTCAAGAGCCCTTCCCGAATCGATTGCATCTTCTGCCATTTTCAGGGCAGAGGAGAAGGTTGTTGATCCTCCCCCGGCGAGAATCGCCCCCGCAGCATTCAGGAGGACGATATCCCGTGCAGGCCCCTCGCCGCCATGAAGCACCCGGCTGATGATCGCAGCACTCTCTTCCGGGCTTCCTGCAACCAGCAGCTCACGTGGCGCTTCAGCAAGTCCGAGATCAGCTGCATTCAGCGTATAATAATCGATCTGACCCGAAGAGAGCTCGCAGATCCGGTTCTCCCCGGTGAGGGAGAGCTCATCCAGCTGATCCCCCGAGACGACCAGCGCCTTCTTAACCCCGAGTGCCTGGAGCGCCTCTGCCATCGGACCGAGGAGGGCGGGATCGGCGATACCAATGATCCGGTTGATCGGGCCTGCCGGGTTGCAGAGGGGGCCTGAGATATTGAGGATCGTCCTGAATCCAAGCTCTGAACGCAACCCCGAAAGGGTCTTTAAGGCGGGATGGTACGTCGGGGCAGAGAGAAAGGCAATATTTGCTTCCTGAAAGGATCGTATCACCTGTTCTTCCGAAGCATCGATAGAGACACCGAGTGCGGTGAGGAGATCCGCAGAACCCGACCTGCCTGTCTGCGCACGGTTCCCGTGCTTTATGACAGGAATTCCTGCACCAGCCGCGACAAATGCGGCGGCGGTGCTGATATTAAACGTCATCGAGTGGTCGCCGCCAGTTCCGCAGGTATCAACCGCACGATCTGATCCGGGGATCACAATCGTTCTTGCATGGGAGAGGAGCACCGATGCACAGATAGCGAGATCCTCTCCTGTCAGGGTGCGGTTCCTCAGTGCATAGAGGAACGCTCCTGCCTGTGCAGGTGTTGCAGACCCCGATATGAGATCATCAAAGGCAAGGCCGAGTCCTCCCTGGGGCAGGGGGGCATCCTCTGCCATCGCAACGCAGACCTCCTGGATCATGCGATCCCTCCATCAAGGAATGCGGCGATGAGGCGGTTTCCCATCCCGGTGAGGAGACTCTCGGGATGGAACTGCACCCCTTCGATCGGAAAGCGGCGGTGGCGGACACCCATCGGAAGGTGGTCGTCAAGGGAGTATGCGGTGATCATCAGATCCTCCGGGAGAGAACCTTCATCAAGAACAAGAGAATGGTACCGGACAGCCGGAAACGGATTCTGAAGACCGGAGTAGATCCCGGAGCCATTATGGGAGATCTCCGAGACCTCCCCATGCACCGGGCGTGGGGCATGGATGATCCGCCCGCCGGTAGCAGAGCAGATCGCCTGGTGCCCGAGGCAGACGCCGAGTGTCGGGACCGTCTTTGAGAGGGTGGCAAGGATTTCCATCGGGAGTGCCATATCCCCGGGTTTTCCGGGTCCCGGTGAGAGGATGATCCGATCAGGCTCCTCCTTCTCCACAGCCTCACATGAGCGGTCTGCGGGGATCACCACCGGATCGGCTCCGAGGCTCCCCACAAGCTGGAGGAGGTTATAGCTGAAGCTGTCAAAACAGTCCACGATTACGACCTTCATGCTGATTCCTTCCCGGCTGAGTCGATGGCACGGAGACAGGCTTCCGCCTTAATGGCGGTCTCATCGAATTCGCGGTCAGGATCCGATCCCGCGACGATCCCGGCCCCCGCCTGCACCGATGCAACACCATCCCTGACAACAACGGTCCTGATTGCAATTGCAAATGCGAATGCCGATCTCCCGGCATACCCGACTGCACCGGCATAGATCCCACGGGGTTCCTGCTCCAGTTCTGCGATCAGCTCCATTGCACGCTTCTTCGGGGCTCCCGTTACAGTGCCTGCGGGAAAACAGGATCGGAGCGCATCATAGCCATCAGCTCCGAAAGCTGCCTCTGCCGTCACCGTTGATACGATATGCTGGACTTTTGGGTACTTCGCCACCTCCGCATACCGGGGAACCGAGACAGATCCAAACGCTGCGACCCTCCCGATATCGTTCCGTGCAAGGTCAACAAGCATCAGGTGTTCTGACCGCTCTTTTTTATCGGCAAGCAGATCTGCTGCGAGCGCTTCATCCTCATCCGGGTTGCAGCCCCGCGGCCGTGTGCCTGCAATCGGGACGGTGGTAAGGGTGCTCCCACTGGCTGCAACCAGCATCTCCGGGCTCTCTCCTGCCACCTGTTCGTCACCGAAATCGAGGAAATATCCATAACAGGTGGGGTTCTGTGACCGGAGAGCGGAATAGATCCTGAGGGGATCGCCGGTGAACGGGAGCTGTATCTTCCTGGAGAGGACCGCCTGATAGCAGTCGCCATCAACGATATGGGATTTGAGCTGCCTGACGCCATCAGTAAAGAGTGGGCGCTCCATCGTGGTGCTCGAATCTGTTGGTAGATCACCTGGTGGTGGAGGAGAAAGTGAGAGATCACGCGATAGGAGGACTGCGGCCATCATCTGGATCCGGCTTTTTGCCTCTTCATCCATCTCACGTGAGAAGAGCGTGATCCCGTTTCGATCGATGGAGACGGCATCACGGCATGAGAGGAACCTGCCCCCGCCTTCGTACCTGAGATATCCGGCAGGGGAGAAGGGGGGATCGGCTGCCAGTGCCCTGAGAGCATCATAAGGATCACCCGGACAATCCAGTACTTCAGATCCAATCCCGACCATTACCGGAAGGCCGGGGAATTCGAGAATATAACCGGGGCCTTCAGCAAGCGCCCGGTAGACCGCAACCGGATCTGCTCCCTTTATCGGGAGGAATAATCCGGGTGCGGCGGGTGCCAGTCCGATGGCATCACCGTTTTGTGTACTTCTGTTTGCATATACTCTGGTAAGTTCTGTATATATTTATACATTGTTGATCATATTTGTCCAATAGACTGACACACATCTTAATAATCACCTGGTTATACTTCACTACCATGACAGAGAGAAATGTCTTTGACGGAATTCTGGAGCACCTCAGGACAATGGTCTCTTCAGATATCCTGGTCTCAAATCCGATTGTATCAGGAGATAGATCGATCTTCACCATCTCTTCAGTTGGATTTGGATTTGGCGGAGGGGAGGGAAAAGCCGCAGATGGTGCAGGTACCGGCGGTGGTGCCGGAGCGGGTGTCACCCCGGTTGCGGTGATGGTCATTCACCAGAACATTCCGGGACCCGAGGGGATCCAGATCTTTACTCTGGGAAAGAAGGGTGAGGTCGCACAGGCGATCTCGACTGCCGCAGAATCCCTCCCCTCGGTGATCGAGGCGATCCGGGGATCCAAGAAAGAGTGAATGGATTTCTACCCCATACTCCTCGCATTCGCATGCCTTGGGGGGGGAGCAACAGTCGTCCTGGTATCGTTCTGTCTCACCCTGATCGGATCTATAAGCCCCAAAGGATGGTCTGCCGGGGGGGGTCTCGGCCCAATCACCCTCCTCCTTCTCCCAAAACGGACTCTTGAGCTTTGGCTCTTTGAGAGGCTCGTGTACACGTATATCATCCCGGAAGAGGAGGAACGTGCAGTAGATGAGGAAGAAGATGAAGGCAGTGACATTCTGAAGAAGGCAGAGGAAGAGACCGGTTTTCCCCTCTCTGCCCTGTTGAAGCTTCCAATATCAATCGACTCGGTTACAATCAGCGGCAGGTTCGGAACCGGCGATGCCGGTGAGACAGGGAAGCTCTATGGTTGGGCTGCTGCCCTCCGGGGAGCACTCCGGACAACCCGGATTCACCTCAATGTTACCCCGGATTTTGCATATGCAGGATGGTCGGCGAAGATCAGGATACGAATCAGGGTACGATCGATTTTACATTTGGTGTTTGCACTTGTCCCATTTGTGAGAGGATACCTGCCTCCAACACATAGAACTTAAATATTTTGATCGCATCTTTTCACATGTGTGTGATACACTATGACAGATGATGAAATGAAGAAAGAAGAACCGAAGGTGACACAGGATCCCCTGACTGCTCCGGCCAGCACCCCGGCACCCGCTCCGGAAGAAAAACCAAAACCCGCTCCGGAACCAACGGTCAGCCATGAGAAGGAGACGATCCACGAGATCCGGTACATGGATAAACCTGAGAAGAAGAAGAGCAGCAAACTGAAGATCATCGGGGTGCTCATCCTGATCCTCCTCATCGGTGCGGTCGCCGTCTTCGCCACGCTGAACGTGACGATGTATGCTCCGGTGGAGGGGCAGACATACCCCTATACCACCACCTATGATGTCTGGTTCCCGCTTGGAAAGACCGTGAATGTCGGCGGGATCGATATGGTCGCCCTCTCCACCCAGGATGAGATGTTGATCGCAGTTGACGGGCAGACCGAAAAACTGGATGTGGGAGAGGATAAGCTGATATCTGTGAGGCGTGCGGTTGTGAAGACGCTTGGTATCACCGTCGTCGACACGAACTTCCAGATATACCTCACCTATCGCGGACTCTCTGACCAGGAAACGGCAAACTTCTTCCTTGCAGTGAAGACATCAGAACAGGTGCCGCAATTTATCGTGAATCTCCTCCTTCCGAAGGATATCCAGGCGGTCCCCGCCTAACCACCCAACCATTTTTTCTCCGATCCTAAACCGGTCGGCCTCATTCCTGAGCTTCTGATCTGCCTTTTCTGATCTGGTGAGAGGATAAAACAGAAGGCCAGAGTCCACGTCCCAGAGGATCAGTGGATCAGGAGGGGCTGCCGGGATCCGATCCCCTTCTTCAGTGAGAAGCGTGCTGATCCGCTCCGAAGGGATTACACCTGCACCCGCTGCAAGGAGAAGGGTTGCCATCCCCCGGACCATATTCCAGAGGAAACTCTCTCCAGTCACCTCAAAGACGATCAGGCCATCCTCTCTGAAGATCCGTGCTGAGAGGATACGCCGCATCGGATCCCGCCCCTCCTCCACCCGTGCAATTCTTCGGAAATCATGGAGCCCGACAAAACGGGATGCAGCCTCCTCCATCAGATGTGGATCAAGACCCTCGTGTGTGAAGAGGTACCGGTATGTCCGGCTTTTTGCCTGGTACCGGGGATTGAAATCATCAGGAACCTCCGCCCAGCCGGTTGCCTGGCAGTCATAGGGGAGCATCCGGTTTAAAGAAGAGACGATACGCTCAGGATAAGGTGTTGTGAAGGCGACCACCTGCCCCCGTGCTGAGACACCCGCATCGGTCCTCCCGGCAGAGACAAATCCCGCAGAACGGAAATCTTCAAAAAGGTGGAGGCGGAGGCAGGTGTCGATGAGCACCCCCTCAACAGTTCTGGTATCAGGCTGCTGCTGTGAACCTGAGAATCGCCGCCCGGGATAGCTGATCCGAAGAGCGATTCTCACCGGCGAAGGTTCGGTATCCGCCGTTGCAACCTCCTCCATGTGCTTTTGAGGGACTGGTGGGTATAGGTGCGAAGCGGCGTCATCCGGCAGGAGGCGATGGTCTTCCCCTGGCAGATGGCGTGTAGGATCGAATCCACTGTTGGCTCTGCTTCAATAAGCGTCGAGCCGTACCCGACATACCGCCAGTGGTGGGCATCACTCCCCCCGATACAGGGCTTCCCAAACCTTTTGGCAAGCCGTGCCGCTTTCTGGTTTGCTGCACCGACGATATACCGGGAGTTGAATGCCTCCACAGCATCAACAAGGGCAAGAGCATCTTTCAGCTTCAGCCCGACACCATGCCGCCACATATGGAACGGATGGGGCAGGATCGTCACTCCGCCCATCTGCCCTGCGATCGCAATCGTCTGCCTGACAGATAATCCGGCAGGAATCGGATCCATCACCCCGAGGACGAGAAGATGCCCCTCTTTTGTCGAGACCTCAATTCCAGGTATGATCAATACATTCGTCTTCAGTTCAAGCGCATATCTGGCACCGGTAACGGTATCATGATCGGTGATCGCGATCACATCAAGGCCGATCTCCTCAGCCCTCCTGAGGATATCCTCAACACGGCTCTCACCGTCACGCGAATGATTGGTATGAATATGGAGGTCACACCGGAGCATCATTGATACTCACTATTCTCACGCCAAGATAAAGAAACCCATCTATTCCTGCCAATCAGGCAGGTGATCTCTGAAAAGAAAAACATAATTCCGCTTATTGCACTCTTTTCCGGGAAAAGGAAGGTCATATCAGATGAATTAAGTGGGGCATCAGGGCAACTTCCCACCAGAGCTGATGCTCTTCAGCCGCATGCCCGGACCATCCCTGATTCTTTTCACACCCTCCGCCTGCGCGGATAGGTTCCTTTTGGAATCTGAATGATGATATCGCCCAGAATGTAACAACCCAGTGCAGCAAGAATGATTGCCGTAATCGGGAGGTTCAGAAGAGTGCCGAATGCAAAGGCTAGTACGCATGCAGCCAGAATCGTCATGAATCGAAGCACCCACCGGGGCGGACTATCCATAGATGTGATTTTGTATGCACCTTCATAAAGGTTTCCCGGAGGTTCGCCGGGAGATTTTCAGATATGAAACAATATACAGGGTTCTGGTTTCGGAGAGGTTATCTGTCTTGAGATCAATACAATTAAAGACAAATTTTATAATTCCATGATACTATGAACCCTACCGATCAGTCCATCCATAAGGGGGTATCCATACTCACCGGTGATCCGAAGAAGGCGATTATTGCTCTCTCAATTCCGGTCATCATTGCAATGCTTCTCCAGTCCATCTACAACCTTGTCGATGCGATCTGGGTGGCAGGACTTGGAGAAGATGCACTCGCCGCAGTCGGGTTTGTCACGCCGCTCTTCCTGATCCTGATAGGGCTCGGGAACGGGCTTGGCGCCGGTGTCAGTTCCGCCATAGCCAGGCGGATCGGAGCCGGGGATCGGAGGGGTGCTGACCGGGCAGCGATGCAGGGGATAGGACTCATCCTGATCATCTCGGCCCTGATCACTCCGTTTCTGGTCTTCTGGGCAGAACCGATCGCCGCACTTCTTGGTGCCGGGGATGCAACGGCACTGACTGCCGAGTATGCGAGGATCGTCTTTGCAGGAACTCCGTTCCTCCTCTTCGCCTCCATCTCCTATGCGATCTTCAATGCAGAGGGATCAACAAAGAAGACGATGTATGCGATGGGTGCATCGGCTGTGATCAACTGTATCCTCGACCCGATCCTGATCTACCCGATGGGGCTTGGGGTTGCAGGTGCTGCGTGGGCAACCCTCATCTCGATCCTCATGGTATCAGCCCTGATCTTCTACTGGCTCTTTATCGAGCGCTCCACCTATGTCACCCTGAGGAGATCAGAGATCCGGCCCGAGCGGGAGATAGCAATGGATATCATCAAAGTCGGCATCCCCGGGAGCCTCCAGTTCGTGATGATGTCGGCGGTTGCGATCTTGATCAACGCCCTCCTGGTGACCACCAGCGGGACCGATGCGGTTGCTGTGTATACAGCGGGATGGAGGGTAGTACTCTTTTCGATCATTCCTCTGATCGGGATCTCAATCGCCACGGTATCTATTGCCGGTGCATCCTATGGAGCACGGAATTTTGAGAGAGTGCATTCAGTACACACAATCGCCCTTGGATACGGAGTTCTCATCTCCCTCATCCTGACCGCCGCCACCTGGCTGCTCGCACCATACCTTGCAATCATCTTCACCTATTCACCTGAGAGTGCGCATCTCGCACCGGGTATCACAGCATTCCTCAGGACGATCTGCTGGTTCTTCCCCTTTGTCCCGGCAGGTATGTTCTCTTCCGCCATCTTCCAGGGAACAGGCAGAGGGGTATCGGCACTGATCCTGGAATTTTTCAGAAATATCGTCTTTATCGCAGTCTTCATCTGGATACTCGGCATATCATTCTCCTATGGCGAGGTCGGGATCTGGTGGGGGGTTGTTGCCGGAAACACCTGCGGCGGCTTCTTTAGCCTCTTCTGGGTGAGGTGGTACATCAAAAGACTGATTCGGTACCAATGAGGGGGTTGTCCGGTGATGTATAAAGAGGAACCTCTATTGCCTTAAAATGGAGATCTCTGGTATGAATACCATGCTTGAAGAGATCCGATCCACCCTGAAGGAGAGATCAGATCCGGCACTCGCAGACAGTGGGAGGCGGTTCTTTAAAGAGGAGATTACCACCTACGGCATGAAGACCGCCGAGGTGACAAAAATTGCCAGATCCTATCTCCCTGCCCTGAAAAAAATGGAGAAAGATGAGATATTCTCCCTCTCCGAGGACCTCTTCTCCTCCGGCTACCTGGAAGAATCATTCATAGCATCCAAATGGCTGCCACATTTCAGCGATCGGTTCGAGCCCGCAGATCTGATCATCTTCGAGGACTGGATCGAGAGTTATATAACCAACTGGGCAACCTGCGACACCTTCTGCAACCATACCGTCGGCGATCTCCTGATGAAATACCCGGACTGCACAAAACGGCTCTATAGATGGGCAGAATCTGAGAACCGGTGGCTCAGGCGCGCTGCCGCCGTCTCACTGATCGTCCCTGCAAAGAAGGGGGAGTTCCTTGAAGAAGCATTCAAAATCGCAGATATCCTCTTCGAGGATACTGATGATCTGGTGCAGAAAGGATACGGGTGGCTCTTAAAGGAGGAGAGCCGGACGCACCGGGATGAGGTCTTCGCCTATGTCCAGGCAAAGAAGAGGACGATGCCCCGGACGGCTCTCCGGTACGCAATCGAGCTGATGCCGCAGGAGATGCGGAAAGAGGCGATGAAGAGGGACTGGAGATAATGGATAACACTACAGGATTCGTACAGTCCTTCTCTCTACCCCACATCCATCCCTGCCTGATGGTTTGGCAGGGAATCACAGACTCGTAAAAAACCTAGAAGAATCGATCAAAATCATAACTTTCGAACTTACCTCGTATCTTCTTCATGGGAAGAAGATCTGCATCAAGGAAATCATCACCTCTTACCCGCAGCGGGCTCTTCTTCGGCGTTTTCCCATTTCGTTTCTGCTTTCGATTATATCTCTTTGGATCTTTTACAGCCAGGTACTCTGGTACATCCGGGAAGCCCCCGAAATATTCTTCCTGATACAGGATATCCCGTGAAAACCGCGTATTCCGTCGCGACATCTCTCTCACTTGACAATATCAGAGTTGTATTATGAAATTCATAAATTTTTCCCTCTCCATAGATCGGGAGATATCAATCGCCTTCTTATCTATGCCGGTGTCTGAGGAGGGGCTAAAACCCCACCTCTATCAGCCCTTCTGAAAGACCAGTGATCGATTCGCCGCCACCGGGCCTGACCAGGAAGGTATTCTCCACCCCGACCATGCCGACACCAGAGACCCCGATCTTCGGCTCAAGGGCGATCGCCATCCCCACGCTGAGCGGTTCATCAAACCCTTCTGCGAGGACCGGATACTCATCAACCTCAAGACCAACGCCATGGCCGAGGAAGGGAACCTGCCGGCCGGCATACCCCATGAAGTCCTTCTGGTATTTCTCAGGAATATCCGCAATCACCGTCCGGTAGATGTCTCTTGGGATGACACCGGGGCGGAGGAGGGACGCCATCTCCTGTTGGATCTCAAGGCAGGTACGATGCGCCTCAACTGCCCGCTCCGGGAGGGGGGCGCCGAACTGGTAGACGGCTGTCTTATCGGTATGGTAGCCTTCATACCCGCATCCGACATCGAGGAAGACGAGATCGCCCTTCCCAAGCTTCCGGTCATGCGATCCAAGGAGCGGTACTGCGGCTGAGAGCCCGACTGCCCCGCCGGGACCATTGAACGAGGTGGAGGCAAGGGAATGTTCGCCAAATGCGATCTGGCCGAGGACGATCTCGTTTCCGAACATCGAGAACCTGACGATCCCGTGGTGTCCTTCTGCAATCAGGGCAGAATGGAGCTCGCACCCAAGATCCGCCTCGCTCATCCCTTCCCGCAGGATCAAAGGGACGATATCGTCAAGGACATGCCGGTGGATCTCACCTGACTTTCTCATGAGATCGATCTCATAGGAACTCTTCACTGCCCTGACATACGCGATCTGCTTATCGAGAGAGGCGAAGCTTTTTGCGGGAATATGCTTTCTGAACCTCTCAAGGAGTGCGATTGGTACCAGTTCAGCCTCAATATAGCAGGTATCCGGGACTTTCCCCATCTCTTTTGCCAGATCCCGGAAGCTCTGCATCGGACGGATATCAGGAAAAAGGGATTCTGCCCGTGCCCGTTCATAGCTCCTTCTCACCCAGTATACCGGATCGCCGTTGCGGGGTATCAGGAGGACACCATCCTGCATGGTGCCGGAGAAGTAGTACTGGTTGACTCTCCCAAAAAATGCTGCCATCTCCCATTCCGGGAAATCACACTCCATCCGCTGCCTGAAACGCTTCAGACGGTCTTGTTCTTCCGATACCGGTACCTTCGCCTGCATGTGAAGTATGTTTGCAGGGTGACTACTTGAGTCTCACGCCGGATTCGATCACCGCCCAATGCGACTCATCCGGGAGAAGAAGTGGAAAAGGGGATGGAAGGGGTGAATCGTTGGATCAGATCATCCGGAGGCATTCCTCGGTTGTTATGATCGAGACCCCGATTGCCGCCATATCCCGGAGATTTGCCTCGTGAATCTCCGGTGTTGCCGCGGCGACGGCATCTGAGACGAGGACGGTATCATATCCATATGCCATCGCATCAAAGACAGTCGTCCTGATGCAGTTTGGCGTCTGTATTCCGACAACAACAACCCTTTCAACGTCAAGCGAGCGGAGGAGGAGATCGAGATCGGTTCCGAGAAACCCGCTCATCCGCGTCTTTGACAGGATATGTTCGCCGGGAATCGGGGCAATTGCATCGATCACCTCTGCTCCTTTTGTCCCGGCAACTGCAAACGGGGTTTTCGAAAAGATCTCTCTTCTGAAAGACTCGACATCGGATCCGCCGGGGCGGTGGATGCGCAGAACATGAATCACCGGGAGCTTCTGCTCCCTGAAATGGTTCAGGATGGATCTGAGGGGTGCAATGATCGCATCAGCCCCTGCGACACGGAGAATAGCAGAATCCCCCACAAAATCATTCTGCATATCGATGATCAACAGTGCAGTCTTCTTCATGATGATCTGGTTTTTGTCGGCTGATTCTGATAGACTTTTGGATCACCATCCGGCATCTTGATGTGCTGGAGGGTTAGAGAGTGTATCAGGTGCGAATCGTGACGACAGATGAGGCAACTGCCCCCGAAAACGAGGAGATCATAGACGAGATCACCGGGACATTCCAGGGAACACAGGTGATCGATTTTGCCTATGAATATGACTGCACCACCACCCGCGGTGTCCGGCTCTGGTTCACCGATCTTCGGTTAAGATCGACCGATGCCCTCCCGATCACCCTCGATTGCGGCGGGTTCTGCCTTGAGGACAGAAGCGATCTCGGTGAAGGAGGGATTGCTCTTTTCATACGGGGAAGCCGCTACAGCCCGGATTCTGAGGCGGGAATCGACCAGATCGATTCGGTGATCAGGCGGGATCTCCTGACACTCTTTGATGCTGCGGTTCTCGTTGATATCGACGGGCTCAGGTATGGCGAGATCCCCTGCCTCGAAGAGGAGCAAATAGCCTTCTATCCCTTAAAAGCAGATGCCATTCACTTCAGGACACCCGAAGGGATCCCCTTCCTCTTCAGATCGGAGGGATTCTGCAGGACAAACCCCGTTCATAAGACAAAGGCATGGATCGTCTTTGACACCCTGCTTGCGGTCGATTCGGAAGGCAACTGCGAACTCGTCTCTGATGACTTCTATAACGAATTTCTGGGCGAAGCTGAAGAGTCCCTATAGAAGGAAGTCAGTCTCCACAGGGGTTTGTGACAGGGGTTTGAGCCTGAAGCTCAATACAGGGTACTTTAATATTTTCAGAACCAGTATGGATGAATATGATCAGGGTTGCCATCAACGGGTATGGAACAATCGGCAAACGTGTCGCCGATGCAGTCACCTGCCAGCCGGATATGACGGTCATCGGGGTATCAAAGACAAAACCCTCTGCCGAGGCATATATCGCTAAAGAACGGAAATTCCCCCTTTATATAGCCGATATCTCGAAGAAGGAGGCCTTTGAGAAGGCTGGTATTCCGGTTGCAGGAACGGTTGAAGAGATGCTGTCTGCCTGCGACATCGTCGTGGACGCAACACCGGGCGGCATCGGTGCAAAGAATCGCGCCCTCTATGAAAAGGCCGGAATCAAGGCGATCTGGCAGGGTGGCGAGGATCACGAGGTGGCAGGCTTCTCCTTCTCCTCATCATGCAATTTCAAGGACGCTATCGGGCGGGATTATGCCCGTGTCGTCTCCTGCAATACAACAGGGCTCTGCCGGATCATCAGGCTCGTTGACGGTGAGTTTGGTGTCAAAAAGGTGAGGGCAACGATGATCCGGCGCGGCGGCGATCCCGGTGATATCAAGCGGGGTCCAATCGACGCGATCGTCTTAAATCCGGTCACCATCCCCTCCCACCACGGTCCCGATGTCCAGTCTGTGCTACCGGATATCAGGATCACCACCACCGCCCTCATCGTCCCGACGACGATGATGCATATGCATGTTGTACAGATGGATCTGAAGCGGCCGGGGACACGGGAGCGGATCATCGAGCTGATCAGTAAGAATCCGAGGATCGGGCTTGTGCGAAGAGAGACCGGGATCACCTCCACGGCTGAGCTTAAGGAGTATGTGATGGATCTCGGCAGGCCGAGATCAGATCTCTGGGAGAACGGGGTCTTTGAGGGCTCGATCTCAGTTGACGGAGACGATCTCTGCCTCTTCCAGGCGATCCACCAGGAGGCGGATGTCGTTGTTGAGACGATCGACTGTATCCGGGCAATGATGGGAACAATTACTGTTCCTGAAGAGTCGATAGCGCTCACCAACCACTCACTCGGGTTCACGCCGATTAGGTGAAACTGTTCCGGAGAAAAGAGAAGGCGGCCACCCACAGGGGAGCGGAGCATCCCGTTCCCACACTATTTTTCCCACCATCTTAAACACCTCAGAGGGTCAATAGTATGCTATGGATCCATATGATCTCGTGGCACGGAATACCGTTGAAATCATCACGGAAGAGGAACTTCGGAGCACCCTTGCAGAACCAGTAAAGCGGGTCTATGCCGGATACGAACCATCAGGGGAGATCCATCTCGGCCATCTCGTCACCATCAATAAGCTGATCGATATGAAAGAGGCCGGATTCCATGTGATCGTCCTCTTAGCAGACCTCCATGCCTTCCTGAACCGGAAAGGAACACTGGAAGAGGTGAGGGAGCTTGCCGAGTATAACCGGGCCTGTATGGAGGCGGTCGGCCTGAAAGGTGCTGAATTTGTGATCGGAACCGATCTCCAGCTGAACCCAAAATACCAGCTCAATGTGCTTGAGCTCTCCCAGCAGGTGACCCTGAACCGGGCAACGCGGAGTATGGATGAGGTCGGACGGACCATGGAGAACCCGACTGTCTCACAGATGGTCTACCCAATCATGCAGATGGTTGATATTGCCGCACTGGATGTCGATGCCGCAGTCGGGGGGATCGACCAGCGGAAGATCCATATGCTCGCCCGCGAACATCTCGGTGCCATCGGCAGGAAACCCCCGGTATGTGTCCATACACCGATCGTGCAGGGGCTTGACGGGAAGAAGATGTCCTCGTCAGCAGGGAACGTCGTCTCTGTTGCGGATTCTGAGGAGGAGATCAGGAAGAAGATCAGGAAGGCCTTCTGTCCCCCCGAGACCGCAGAAAACCCGATCATCGAGATCTTCTGCCATCATATCTTCCCCCGCCTCGGAAGAGTCGAGATCAGGCGGCCCGAGAAATATGGCGGAGACCGCGAATTTGATTCATTTGCTTCACTTGAGGCGGCATATGCAGCCGGGGAGATCCACGCGATGGATCTGAAGAATGCCTGTGCGGAAGGTCTCGTCGAGGTGCTCGCACCGGCATATGAGTTCATCATGAGCTGCAAGCGGGGATAGAGACGATGGGAAGACGGGGAGAGGAGACGAAGAAGACTGATGATCGGATCGAAGCGCTCGATCGGAAGCTCTCGGAACTTGGGATCCGGATTCGGGATGATGATCAGCGGAAAGTCCTAGATGAGGTCTTTGATGATGTCACCCTCCTTGCTCTCTACAAATTCGCAAACAAAAAGGTGATCACCGCCATCGGCGGATCCATATCAACAGGAAAAGAGGCGAATGTCTTCGCTGCAGAGCGGGGAGAGGGAGAAGACTGTGTCATCAAGATATACCGGATCCGGACCGGGAACTTCAATGCGATGAGTGATTATATCCTGGGTGACCCCCGCTTTTCGAATATCAGGAAGACGAAGAAGAATATCATCTTTGCCTGGACAAAGAAGGAGTATTCAAACCTTAATCGGGCGCAGGAAGCGGGTCTTCCTGTCCCGGAGCCGATCGCCTTTGACCGGAATATCCTGATCATGGGATTCCTCGGGGAAGACGGGGTTCCCTATCCCCAGCTCAGGCTTGATCCCCCTGACGATCCAAAGGCAGCATACAGAGAGTGCCTCGATCTCATCACCCGGCTTTACCAGAAGGCACGGCTTGTCCACGGGGATCTCTCAGAGTACAATATCTTAAGCGGCGGCGGCCGGCTCTGGCTCATCGATATGGGCCAGGCAGTAACACCGGATCATCCATCCGCCCACCGTTTCCTCTTTCGGGATATCCAGAATATCAACAGGTATTTTGGGAATCGATGCACCATACTCGATGAACACGAGATCCTCAGGGGGATCGTTGGTGAAGATTTCTTCACACCATAAAAAGTAACCATAAAGAGAATCAGCCATGACAATGCAGGAACTGAAAGTGGCATCCGATCGGATCGGTGTCATTATTGGAAAAGGCGGTGCAACCCGCAAAGCCATCGAAGAGAAGGCCGAAGTTGCGATCACAATCGACAGCACAGAAGGACTGGTCACCATCGAGGGAGAGGACGCAGTCGGCGTACTCCGGGCAACAGAAGTGGTCCGGGCTCTTGGACGGGGATTCTCTCCGGAGCGGGCATTCCACCTCTTTGATGATGAGGATATCCTCCTTGATATCATCGATCTCTCGAATGTCGCCGATACACCCCAGAAGATGAACCGGATCAGGGGACGGATCATCGGCCGTGATGGGAAGGCACGCGGCCAGATCGAGAATATGACCCAGACCCAAATCTCAATCTACGGAAAGACGGTTGGTATTATCGGGCTCCCCGAGCCGGTTCAGACTGCCCGCAAAGGGATCGAGATGCTCGTCGAGGGATCCGATCATGCGAATGTCTTTGCATTCCTTGAACGGAGAAAGAAAGAGGCGAAAGAGGATCTGATCAGTTACTATTACTGACGATTGTAGAACTCGGTGTTACCGGCACCTGTTTGGGTGCCCGGCAATACTGGAGCCTTTGCAGAAATAAATGAGTATTTCGGTATAATATTGCGGATGGAGCCATCAGGGGAGAGGGTTTGGGATTTCCACAATCCCCTGATAAAGATTTCGAAGTGATCGGTGTGCGAAAAGAGGTTTCCAATGGAAATAAAGGGGTTCGCGAGGTTGCTTTCGATTCGCTCCCGATCCCACCTGCCCTGAGAGAGAAGTACTACGCAGCCGGAATCCGATCCCTCTACCCGCCCCAGCAAGCCTGCGTTGAAGAGGGGCTTTTTCTTGGAAAAAACCTCATTATAAGCATTCCTACCGCGAGTGGCAAGACCCTTGTTGCCGAGATGGCGATGCACCACCAGATTGCATCAGGTGGAAAATGCCTCTATGTTGTCCCGCTGAAGGCCCTTGCCAGCGAGAAGTTCGAGGACTTCTCAGGTAAGGGGGTCAGAATCGGGATCGCAACCGGTGACTTTGACAGAAAAGACGAGAACCTCGGGAGGGCCGATATCATCGTCGCCACCTCCGAGAAGGTGGACTCGCTCCTCAGGAATAAGACAGGATGGATCAGCAAAATCACCCTCCTCGTCATCGACGAGATGCACCTGATCGGGGATGAGGGGCGGGGGGCAACCCTCGAGATGGTGATCACAACGATGCGGAACAGAAATCCTGATCTCCAGGTGATCGGCCTCTCCGCAACCATAGGAAACCCAAAAGAGCTGGCGGGCTGGCTCTCGGCCGGACTCGTCCAGTCTGAATGGCGGCCGGTCGATCTCAGGGAAGGTGTCTATTTCAAGGGGCAGATACGGTTTGATGGAAGCGAGAGGAAGGTCCCTTCTGTCAAAAAGGAGGCGGACACGAACCTCTGCCTGGATACCATTCAGGAAGGCGGCCAGGCCCTCGTCTTCGTCTCGTCACGGAGGAATGCAGAGGGGGCTGCCAAGCGGATCGCCTCTGCCCTCAGGCTGGAGGAACCCGTCTTAAACGATATCGCCGATCAGATCCTCGGGAATGATGACACCGGGATTACACAGACACTTGCACTCTGTATCAGGAGCGGCGCTGCCTTCCACCATGCAGGCCTCTCACGGGATGCAAGAAGGCTTGTAGAGGAGGGTTTTCGGAAGGGCTCCATCCGGGTGATCGCCTCCACCCCGACCCTTGCTGCGGGGCTGAACCTCCCTGCCCGGCGTGTCATCATCAACAGCCTTCACCGGTTCGTCCCCGGCGAGGGGCAGGTCGCAATACCTGTCCGGGAGTACCGCCAGATGGCAGGGCGGGCCGGGAGGCCGGGGCTGGATCCCTATGGCGAGGCGGTTTTGATCGGAAAGAGCGAGTCTGCCGTCAAAGAGCTCTTCGATGAGTTCATCACTGCACCTGCTGAAGAGATCGATTCGCAGTGTGCAAAGAAATCAACACTCCTCTCCCGGATCCTGGCACTGGTGGCAAGCGGTGAGGCAACGGACAATGACGCGATCCTCTCTTTCTTCAAGGGGAGTTTCTATGCGTTCCGTCACCGGAACCTGAGTTACCTCACCCGGATATGTAGCCGGGTCACTCGGGAGCTTGAGGAGATGGGGATGATTGTCGATCTGGGGAGCCGGATCGAGGCAACAGAGTATGGCGGGCTCACTTCAAGGCTCTATCTTGATCCGAGATCCTCGGTGATGATCGCTTCTGCATTCCATGAGCGGGAGACGGTCACCCCCTTTGGTATCCTCCATCTCCTCTCAGCCACACCCGATATGTTTCGGCTCTTCCTGAGATCCTCAGATGAGGAGCTGATCGGACATGTTCTCGAAGAGCAGGGGGATGAGATCCTGATCGGGGAGGGAGAGCATATCTTCCCCTGGCTTGGATACGATGATTTTTACCAGGCGATCAAGACCGCCCTTGTCCTCCAGGACTGGATACGGGAGGTCCCAATCGAGATGATCGCCGAGCGGTACTCGATCGGCCCCGGTGATATCCACGGCCTCGTTGACGGGATCGGGTGGCTCGTCCACGGTGCCCGTGAGATCTGCAGGCGGGAGATGCCCGCTCTCAAAAAGGATGTCGCTGATCTCGAGATCAGGATTCGGCACGGAGTCAAAGAAGAACTCCTCCCCTTAATCAGGCTCCGGGGGATCGGCCGTGTCCGTGCACGTTCCCTCTTCAACAGCGGCTATACCACCCCTGCCGAGGTTGCTGATGCGGGAGTTGCGAAGATTGCACGGATCATCGGTCAGAAGACCGCAGAATCGATTATCGATCAGATCCAAAAAGGTGCCGGAAAAAACAGCAGAGATGACGGTGATCCCAGGGAGGAAGGTTTCGGGAGGGAGAGAGAGAAGGAGAGACTCCGTCGCGATTTCGGATCAGGAGAGGGGAGCGAGGAGAAGGGGAGGGGAAGGAGGAGAAATGGTGCAGAAGATAGGGAAGGAGGCAATAATGAAAGAAAGAGCAGACAACAGACGATACTCGATTACTGGGAGAGCTGAGTAGTCATGAAAGAGAAGGGGATCATAGGGGATCATATGACGCAGGATAGGGTGCAGGAACGTGAAGCAGGAGCCACTCTGCCGGAACCTGCGCAGAACCCGGATCAGGAATATGAGGTGAGGATGGGCCGGATGGAGATTGTATCGGTTTCGGGCCATCTTGCTGAACTGAGGAGAGCAGCTGATCAGGCCGGTGTCCGGATCATCTGCATGAATGCGGAGATGATGTCCGGAAGGAGACACGCAGAAGAGGCGATCCGGCAGGCTCTCCGTGCCGAAGAAGAAGGTTCAATGACCGCACGCAGCCTTGAGATGGAGGTGCTCCTCTATGCATCAGGCCAGCGGCAGACGAGTATTGCGATGGGGTTTGGGCTTCATGAAGGCGGGATGCTCGCCTGGATCGGGATGGTGCACCCCTCTGAAGAGGCATGGACGATGATCGGGGATCTGATCAGGCCTTGCCCGGATGAGAATGAGGTGCCTGCAGGCCGGATCCCGACCCTCCAGAAGCTCTATTCGATCACTGATGAAGAGATTGGAACAGTCGGGAGAGAGCGGATCGCCGATCTGGTGATCGAGAGGACCGCTCTTCTGAACATCCTGAAGTAATTTTTTGAATGTTTCTCAATTCCTGTGGCTATAGGCTGATAGATCAGTTATCAGGGGATATCACCTGGAGATGGCATGTGAGATGATATGCCGGATCTGGGGGATGATGATCTCTTCAACCGCAAGCCGGACCGCCTTTGTGGATCCCGGGATACAGAAGACCGCTCTTCCCTGGATCACTCCTGCTGTTGCCCGTGAGAGAATGACTGCGGTTCCAACTTCAGCAATACTCTTCTGCCGGAAGATCTCGCCAAATCCATCCATCACCTTCTCAAAATGGGGAGTAACAGCTTCGATTGTTCTATCATCCGGGGTAAGGCCGGTGCCGCCGGTGAAGACAATGCAGTTTGCCACAGAAAGCGCCTCATCAAGTGCCGCTCTGATCGCCTCGTCCTGATCCGGGACAATTCTGTAGAAGGATACCGGTATTCCGGCTCCTGAAAAGAGGTCGGTTGCGGTTTTGCCGGATGTATCATCTGCCTCTTTTCTGGTGGTCGATACGGTGATCACCGCTCCGGTGATGGTGATCTCTTTCTCATGATGACTGCTCATAGGAGAGAATGGATCGTTTGTTGTTATCTGATCTTCGATATGAAGAGGTGATGCCTGTATTGGAAGGGGATAGAGGAGAGAGATGAGAGATACGATCAGGTGGTTCGAAGGGGGGATGCTGATAAATCGCATATGCATCTCCATCTCATTACCCCGGGAACTGCCCTGGATCTTGTATCTATCCATGGTAGAGACGGGATTTTGCCTGGAGTTCCAGTGGAAATCAAGGGGTTCATTATCTGAGGGAATTGATCCCCAATTGTCAGACATACCCGGAAAAAAAACAAATTAATAAACTTTCTAGGGGAAATAATCCATATTTAGGGTTATTTTTTTCGATGAGCCAAGGTGATGATAAAGAGGGGGGATTCGATGATGATGATTGGTGATTAGAAAGGAGTTTAGGGGTACCCCTTTGTTTCCACTGGAGAAAATAATGGAGGGGGGAGGTTGGGATTGAGGTTGGGGTTGGGATTGAGATTGAGAGAGGAGGAGAAGAAAAAAGAGATCAGATCAGGCTAGAGTTAGGTTACGTTAGGTTAGGGGTTAAGAGAGGGAGAGGGATCATCATGGATGATCATTACAGGTGTTGAAATTAATCTAGTTAAATATTTATAAACAAAATAAAATTGTGTGGTTAAAAGTAATTTCATTATGTTTATATAGTATTAAAGTCTAATATGAAAATGGCTTCTTCTGTTATCTGTTTTTATATCATTTTTCTTCTAAGCGGCTGTTTTCTCTTCTGTTTTGGAAAAAAGGTTAAAAATTAAGTATTTTATTCTTTGTCCACTGTCTCCCTCTTCCTTTTCCTCTTCCTTTTCCTCTTCCTCTTCCTCTTCCTCTTCCTCTCCCCTCCCTTTTCTTCCTACCCAAAAATCTCCCCTTCTCCCCCCCATTTCCACCAAAAAAACTCCAGTCGAAATAATAGGGAGGGGGTTAACCAATCTCCCTGAAAAACCGCATATTACTCCAGATCTTCTCCCTTCTCAGCATCTCTCCTCAGATACTCCGTTTTTCTTCCTTCTCCTCCTCCCTCCTGATACATCCAGTGGCAATCCAAAATAGAGCAAAATTATCATTCCATTCAGTCTTTAAGAACCAAAAATGCTCCTTATTCCTATAGATCCCATTTCCACTCGAAATAAAGGGGTTATAGAAAATCCTGAAAAATCGGAAAATCCCCTGTTCCTCATCTTATCCATTCTGGTTGCGGCTAATCCCACTTCATCTGGTCACGCATGATCCCATATCCCCACAATACAGATTATACATCTGACAGGAGATCCTGCCATGCAACAGATCCTGTCACATAAACATCTGATACATCTGTTTACACCAGGTTCCATGTGATATCTCCAGTGGAAATAGTGGGGTTTAATATCCAGTAGTGAATCATATAATCTCAGCTTCAGTGAGCGGTTCGATGGTTGATCCGTATCAGGGGATGTGATTATGAGTGGACGATGAAGGCAACAGATCAATGGGTCTTTTTAAAAAATACCTCGGAAACAATAAAATTTTCAAGAACCGTGAGATACTCAGGCATAGCTACCGGCCACAGACACTTCCCCACCGAACACCCCAGATTGATTCCATCGCAGCGGTTCTCGCACCCTCACTGCATAACGAAACCCCCTCAAATATATTGATCTATGGCAAGACCGGTACCGGAAAAACAGCATCTGTCCGGTATGTCGGCGCCGAACTTGAGAATGCCGGAAGCCACTTAAACACCACCTGCCGCGTGGTTCACTTAAACTGCGAGGTGATCGATACCCAGTACCGGGTGCTTGCCCAGATTGCCAAACTTGTTGAGAATGTGGATGATCTCAGCTCTGACCGGACACGGACTCATATCCCGATGACCGGATGGCCGACCGATCAGGTCTATGCTGAACTGAAGAATATCCTGGAGAACTCAGGCGGGGTTCTCGTCATCATCCTTGACGAGATCGACAAGCTCGTCAAGAAGAGCGGGGATGAGACGCTCTATAACCTCACCCGTATCAACTCCGATCTCGAACGCTCCAAGGTCTGCATCATCGGCATCTCAAATGATCTCAGGTTCACCGATTTCCTTGATCCACGGGTCCTCTCCTCCCTCTCGGAGGAAGAGATCGTCTTCCCCCCCTATAATGCCCCCCAACTCGTCGATATCTTAAAACAGCGTGCAGATGATGCATTTGTCCCGGGAGCACTTGATGACAATGTCATCCCGCTCTGTGCGGCGCTTGCCGCGCAGGAGCATGGTGATGCCCGCCGTGCACTCGATCTCCTCCGTGTCTCAGGAGAACTCGCCGATCGGGAGAGCGAAAGTTCGGTGACTGAGAAACATGTCCGCCTGGCACAGGACAAGATCGAGACCGACAGCATGGTGGAATGCATCGCCACCCTCCCCACGCAGAGCAAGGTTGTCCTCTATGCGATGCTGCTTCTGTACCGGATCAACCAGAAGATCTTCACAAGCGGAGAAGTGATGCGGCTGTACCGTGAGGTGACCCGTGAGATCTCCCTAGAAACCCTGACCCACCGCCGGGTGACCGATCTCATCAGTGAATTAAATATGCTTGGTGTCATATCTACACGTGTCATATCAAAGGGAAGATATGGACGGACAAAAGAGATATCCTTTGATACCTCAACGGATCGTATCTGGGATGTTGTCCTGAAGGATCCTCGTCTTGTAGAGCATAATATCTCCAGATTTAATGAAGAGCAAGCCGGTAAACTCTTTAGGTGAGTAGAGTATGGATGAAAAAAACAGGGAGATCCTAAGGGTCCTGGAATCCGATTCGCGGATCGGTACCAAGGATCTTGGAACGATGTTGAATCTGTCAACACATGATATTGCGACACGGATCGCCGAAATGGAGAAGGCCGGGATTATCCGCAAGTATACTGCCGTCATCGACTGGAAGAAAGCAGGTGACGATGGCGTCACCGCAGTTGTTGAGGTGAAGGTCAGCCCGGAGAGCGAATTTGGGTATGATCGGATCGCAGACCGTGTTGCCAGGTTCCCTGAAGTAAAGTCGCTCCGGCTTGTCACCGGCAGCTATGATCTTCAGCTGATCGTCTGCGGCAGGACGATGCAGGAAGTCTCGGAGTTCGTCTCCGGCCAGATCGCCTCCCTCGATAGCATCAGGGAGACGGTGACCCATATCGTTATGAAAACATACAAGGAGTATGGCTGTGAGTTACAGAGAAGTGAAGGGGTCGAACGCCTCCCCTATAGTTTCTGAGAAGGGACGCAATCGCCCGCAGAGGAGCTTTGTTTCAGAGCGGGCGGAGATGATTCCCCCCTCCGGGATCCGGAAGTTCTTCGATCTTCTCCTCACGATGAATGATGTGATCTCACTTGGTGTGGGTGAACCGGATTTCAATACCCCATGGAACGTCTCTGTTGCCGGTATCGATTCGATCGAACGGGGTGCAACGGCATACACCTCCAACAAGGGTCTGGAAGATCTCCGGGATCTCGTCTCATCCTACCTCATCTCGCGGTACGGGACGAGCTATGATCCACAGAATGAGATCATCATCACAGGCGGCGTCTCCGAAGGCCTTGATCTCGCAGTCAGGACGGTCGTTGATCCGGGTGACGAGGTTCTTGTGGCCGATCCCTGTTATGTCTCCTACAGCCCCTGCGTGATGCTGGCAGGAGGCATCCCGGTTCCCCTCCCCTGCCCGGCAGAGGACGAGTTCCGGGTCACCCCGGAAGCCCTGATGGAGAGGATCACAAAGAAGACCAAAGTCGTGATGCTCAACTTCCCCAACAACCCGACAGGGGGCGTAATGAAACGGGGAGATCTCGAAGCGATCAGTGATATCATCGTGGATCACGATCTCCTCCTCATCTCCGATGAGATCTATTCCGAACTCACCTATGAGGGCAGGCATGTCTCACCGGCATCACTTGATTCCCTCTGGGAGCGGACAATCACCTTAAACGGGTTCTCAAAGGCGTACTCGATGACCGGGTGGAGGGTCGGGTACTTCTGTGCACCTCCTGAGATCACGAGTGCAGCACTCAAGATCCACCAGTATGTGATGCTCTGCGCACCGACGATGTCCCAGTTTGCTGCAATCGAGGCGCTGAAACATGCAGAGGATTCAAAAGACCGGATGGTTGCCGAATTCCGGATGCGGCGAAACCTCTTTGTGGCAGGATTGAACAGAATCGGCCTCCCCTGCCACCTTCCAAAGGGCGCATTCTATGCCTTCCCCTCGATCGAATCAACCGGCCTCTCGGATGAAGAGTTCGCCGAGCGGCTTCTGGTCGAACAGCAGGTCGCGGTGGCTCCCGGCAGTGCATTCGGCCCGTCGGGTATAGGCCATATCAGATGTGCCTATGCGGTCTCACGGGATGATCTGGGTGAAGCGGTCAAGAGGATTGGGGAGTTTATCGAGTCGCTCTAAAACTCGGCTCTCCTTTCTGATTATCCACAGTGCATCCTGAATAATCCAAAACCCCCTAACCCTTTCTCATTGTACCTTTCGTCAGAGGGGATCCGGATCAGAGGTATAATTGGATTAGAGATCCAATGAGAGACTATGCTCGCCGAGCAGGAGATCATTGCCAGGTTCTGTGAAGCCGGCCATCTGGTCGATCCGACAGTTGTCTCCTACCTCAGGGAGCGGGGAGATCCGGCTCTTATTTCAGGTATTCTTTCCGGTATCAGGAAAGATTGCGTTGTTGTCCTCCCCTCCCATATCCCTTCGCTCACCCCGAAGAGGGATGGGATCAGGTTCACAGCCGATCCCCTCCTTGAGGTGGTTGAGGGGATGGAAGGATCAGCTGGTCCGGTCCGGCAGATCGAGGATTATGTCTCTCTCTTCAGGAGCCGGTACGATTGTCTTGGCTCTCTCATCAGGAAACGATCCGGTGCGATCCCGATCGAGGCGCTGACTCACTCCTCCCGGTTCCGCGACAGCGAGGTCACCATCATCGGTATAGTGATTGATGTGAAGTCGACTGCAAAAGGGCACCGGATCCTTGAACTGGAAGATCCAACCGGAACGATGCCGGTTCTCTTCAATAATGGAAGAGATGGCTTTTCCGATGCAGAGCGGATCGTCCCCGATGAGGTGATCGGGGTCCGGGGTAAACTCTCTCCTGAAGGAAAACTCTTCTATGCAGATCAGCTCTTCCGCCCTGATGTTCCGGTTCAGCATGCCCCCTATACCCCGAAAAATTCCGGAAAAGTGGCACTTATATCGGATATCCATTTCGGGTCCGATACCTTTCTCCAGGAGCCCTGGGAGCGGTTCTGTGACTGGATCTCTGCTGCTGACGATATCAGCTACCTCCTTGTTGCAGGTGATCTGGTTGATGGGATCGGAATCTACCCGGGCCAGGAGAAAGAGCTGACCATCCCTAATATCTATGAACAATATGACCGGCTCGGCGAGATGCTCCAGACGCTCCCTTCCTCGCTTGGGATCGTCCTTGCACCCGGAAACCACGATGTTGTCCGGGGGGCAGAACCCCAGCCGGTGATCCCGCCTGAGTTCCGGTCACAGTTTCCAAAGAACTGTACGTTTGTGGAGAACCCGGCCGCCGTCTCGATCCACGGCGCCCGTGTGCTGATGTACCATGGACGGAGCATCGATGATCTGATCGGGATGATTCCGGGAGCACGGTATGAGGCGCCGGCAGAGATGATGGAGGCGATGCTGAAACGTCGCCACCTTGCCCCGACGTACGGGCGGAGGACACCGATCCTTGCAACCGAAAAAGACCGTCTCTTAATCGATCCCGTCCCCGAGATCCTCCATACCGGGCATGTCCATATCACCGGCATCTCCCGGTACCGCGGTGTCCTTACCGTGAATGCCGGGGCCTGGCAGTCACAGACCGCCTTCCAGAAACAGATGAATATCAACCCGACCCCCGGCCAGGCGGTTGTCGTCGATCTCGAACAGATGGAGCCACAGATCTACGACTTCCTCTCCTGATCCCTCACAATCGACCCGGATAATCTGGCATACCCGGTTGGAAGAGGGCGTGCCCTCCTGATGGCAGGTGATTTTGATGGTGCGGAGGAATGCTTCAATGTAGCTCTCATCCGCGATCCCGCTCATCCTGATGCCCTCATGACACGGGCGTCCGCCCTCCTGTCAGAGGGGCGGTACCAGGAGGCGATTGTGGATCTCGATTCGCTGATCGCTGCAAATCCTGAGAATGCAGCGTTCAGGATGTACCGGGGCGATGCATACATGTTCATCACCATGAACCATGATACCGGGATGAGATCGATGAAAGGTGTGGATCAGATCATGAGATCTGGCGGAGAACATGCACAGCTTGCATCAGATGCCTACCAGAAAGCCTCAGAGGATTATATGAAAGCGATGGAGCTCAATCCCCTTCTGACACCAGCGCAGGCAACCCGTATGATGGCCCATGCAGAGAATCAGGTTGAAACATTTGGGATGATCCTCTCCCAACTCTGAGTTTTCCCGCCATACGCACCCCTCCGCGCGCCGGGTTTATTCTCCCGAATAAGAGTTCGTTGATAGACGTAATCAACCAGATAAATTCCATATGATATATATGGTTCTCGATCCTTCTTCTATGGAAGGCATACTGAACACATTGGAGGTACCTTAACTATGGATCTTATCTACCTGGCACCTGTTGCTGCCCTTATCGCCCTTGCATTTGCAGGGTACTCCTTCATGATGGTGAAGAGAGAGGGGACAGGAACAGAGGTGATGCAGAAGATCGCCGCCGCGATTCATCTCGGCGCGATGGTCTATCTGAACCGCCAGTACCGTGCAATTGCAGTTTTTGTCGTTGTGCTGGCGATTGTTTTGGCAATCGGAATATCACCCCTCACCGCAGCATGTTTCATCCTCGGTGCGGTTCTATCGGCAACCGCCGGATACATCGGAATGTATACGGCAACCGCAGCGAATGTAAGAACCACAAACGCCGCCCGCCGGGGTATTGCAGAGGCATTCAGGGTCTCATTCTCAAGCGGGTCTGTTATGGGCATGGCCGTTGTGGGCCTTGGTCTCTTTGGACTCTCTGTCGCCTACCTCGCCCTCTCCGCAATGGGTCTTCCCCAGGAGACTGTCCTCTCGACTGTAACAGGTTTTGGTCTTGGAGCATCCTCGATTGCACTCTTCGCCCGTGTCGGCGGAGGTATCTTCACAAAAGCAGCTGACGTTGGTGCAGATCTCGTCGGGAAAGTCGAGGCAGGTATCCCCGAGGATGACCCGAGAAACCCTGCCGTCATTGCAGACAATGTCGGTGACAATGTCGGCGATGTTGCCGGTATGGGTGCAGACCTCTACGAGAGCTACGTCGGCTCGATCATCGCTGCGATGGTCCTTGGTATCACCGCAGTCCATACCGAGATGTATGCCGGTCTCGACCCGATGCAGCTTGTCCTCCTCCCGATGATGATCGCCGCACTCGGTATCTTCTCGGCAATCATCGGTTCATTCTTTGTCAGGACAAACAAAACCGAGTCCAGCGCCATTCACATGGCCTTCAACAAAGGTCTGATTGTTGCAATTATCCTTGTTGTGCTTGCAACGTACTTCCTCGTCACAACCCTGATTGGACCTGCGTATGTTGGCATCTTCTATGCCGCAATTGCCGGTCTCGTTGCAGGATTTGCAATCGGTCTCATCACCGAATATTACACATCCTATGACAGGGCACCGACACTCTCGATCGCCAAATCCGCCCAGACCGGATCCGCAACAACAATCATCAGCGGATTTGCAAAGGGCATGGAATCGACTGTTTTCCCGGTCTTCTTCGTTTCAATTGCAATCGTCATCTCCTACCAGTTTGCAGGCCTCTATGGTATTGCAATCGCCGCAGTCGGTATGCTCTCGACGCTTGGAATCTCCCTTGCAGTTGATGCATATGGCCCGGTCGCAGACAATGCCGGTGGTATTGCTGAGATGTCACACCAGGATCCAAAGGTCAGGAAGATCACCGACACCCTTGATGCAGTCGGCAACACCACCGCCGCAATCGGAAAGGGCTTTGCAATCGGCTCAGCCGCCTTAACCGCACTTGCCCTCTTCTCCGCATACACCCTTGCAGTCGGGCTTAACATCATCGATGTCACGAACCCGATGGTCTTCGTCGGCATGCTTATTGGTGCCATGCTTCCATTCCTCTTCTGCGCACTCACCATGACTGCAGTCGGAAAGGCAGCATATGAGATTGTTCTCGAAGTGCGCCGCCAGTTCAAGGAGATCCCCGGACTGATGGAGGAGAAAGCTGATCCGGATTACGCATCCTGTATCGCAATCTCCACAAACTCCGCACTCCGTGAGATGATCGCACCCGGCGTCCTCGCTGTAGCAGCACCGCTCCTTGTCGGATACTTCCTTGGCCCCGCAGCTCTTGGCGGTCTCCTTGCAGGATCCCTTGTTGCAGGGTTCTGTCTTGCAATCACCATGGCAAACGCCGGTGGTGCATGGGACAATGCAAAGAAATATATCGAACAGGGTCACTATGGTGGAAAGGGATCCGATGCCCACAAGGCAGCAGTCGTCGGCGACACCGTCGGTGACCCCTTCAAAGACACCTCAGGTCCTGCCATCAACATCCTGCTGAAGCTGATGTCGATGGTGGCACTCGTCTTTGCCCCGCTCCTCATCCTCGTCTGAGGATGATAACCTAACTTTTTTTCTCTCTTCTTCCGTTTTCCTGGAAAATCCTGGTAGATTGTGATCGTGTGCAGATTGCGAAAAATATCGCAGTTATCGCCATCTATAAGGTCATTATGATATCATCTCTACTCTCAGGACGTGACTGATATGAAGAAGATACTTATCCCCCTCCTCCTTCTCCTCATCGGCCTCTCTGCCTCGGCAGGCTGTATGATGGCAGAATCAGGCTATAATTCGGGCCCGGTGATGACTGAGTCGGTTGCTGTCTATGACAGACACATAGCAGAAGAGTACCAGGCAGCCTATCCCGATCAGAAGGTGATCAGAGATGCCTGGGTCCGCCTCCGGTCCTCTGATGCGAAGGCCGCCTCTGAGGAGATCACCGCAATCGCAGCCCGTTACCATGGCCGTATCCAGTCACTCTCACTCACTTCAGGCGGGATGAGAGATGGCCGCGAGCAGTTCTCCGCACATATTGTTCTCAGGGTGCCTTCGGATTCATTTGAAGCTGTCATGCAGGAGATCGAATCTGTCGGCACACTCACCCAGCGTGAGGTAAAAAGCCGTGATGTGACTGCTGAATATACTGATCTCCATGCCGAGAAACGGGCTCTTGAGAACCAGGTGAACCGTCTCACCGAGATCCTTGGAAAAGCCGGGACCGTTGAAGAGATCCTGAAGGTTCAGACTGCGATTGATTCTGCACAGCTGAACCTTGACCGGGTAACCGGCAGGCTGAAGCTGCTTGAGTCACAGATCGATGAAGCGACCATCACCGTATCAATCAGGGAAGGGGAACCGCTTGGGATCGATTCAGGGTTCTCGATTACCAGTGTCATAAACACCGGCATTGCTGCGTTCCTCTTTATGATCGGGATCATTATCGTTGCCGTCTTTGCACTTCTCCCGCTTGTGGTAATCGGCGGGGTTGCCTGGCATATAGTCAAAAAGAGAAGAGGATAGGAGAAAAATCCTCTTATAATTTTATCGTCCGGAGTGCCATCCGCATCTCAAGGCTGAGATCAAAATTTTTCACAGAATGGGTGAGCCAGCCTGAGGAGACGAGATCGATCTCGCATCCGGCATAGGATCCGGCATTTGCCGGGGTGATGCCCCCGGAGAGCTCAAGCCTGACACGTTCCCGAAGACCGCCGTCTTTGAGGAGCCGGACAGTCGCCATCACGGTCTTTGGATCCATATTGTCGAGCATGATGATATCCGCACCAGCAGCCGCAGCAGTACATGCATCTTCAGGTGTCTCCACCTCCACCTCGATCACCCGGTATTGTGATAGGTTCCGTGCACGGGCTACTGCCTCCTCAATACCGACGATGGCGAGGTGATTATCCTTGATCAGAACAGCATCTGAGAGGGAGTTCCGGTGGGGATCCCCTCCACCGAGGATGATCGCTTTTTTGTCAAAGAACCGCAGTCCGGGTGCAGTCTTTCTTGTTCCGGCGATCCGGGATCCCGGCATCACCGAATCGATCAGGGCAGAAAAGCGACGGGTAGCGGTTGCGATCCCGGACATCCTCCCCATGAGGTTCAGCACTGTCCGTTCTGCAAGGAGTATCCCATGAACAGGTCCGTCAATATCGAGGATCTGCTGCCCCGGATCAATCCAGTCCCCATCACGTGCAAGAGCTCGTGCTTCCACTCCGCATTCGGCAAAAAGGAAGATCGCCTCTTCAAGCCCTCCGATAACCCCGGTCTCGCGGGAGAGGATCGCAGCCCTTCCCTCAGTATCCGGGATAATTGATCCGGTGGTGATATCGCCATAGGGTGCGTCTTCAGCAAGAAAACGCCGGAGTAATTCATGCTGTATCATGCACTCTTCTCCAAAACAGCCATCATTGCCTCGACCGCCTTTCTGGCAGGCATTGCGATTTCATCAGGGATGTTCACCTCGTGGATACCATCACGCAGTGACCGATGGAGATCTTCGATCGTCGTCTTCTTCATATCCTTGCAGATTGCATCCGGATCGACATGGAACTGCCGGTCGGGGTGGAGTTTTTTGAGCCGGTATCCCATCTCCCGTTCGGTGCAGACGAACCACTCATCGCATTCAGATGCATGCTGTACCATGCCGCCGGTTGACGCAATCAGGTCAGAGTCTGCCTGGATCTTTGGGGGGCATTCGGGATGGCAGACGATCCGCCACCCTTTCGACCTTGCCTCCCGGATCTGATCCTCTGTGAAGGCGCAATGGACATAACAGTGGCCCTCAGCCGGGAGCGGGATAATATGTTTCTCAGGCACCTTTTTTTGTACAAAGGATGCAAGATTGGCATCCGGTCCAAAGAGGATCGTCTCTGCATCGAGTGACCGGACAACGGCTTCTGCATTTGCTGAAGTACAGGTGATATCTGCGGCCGCCTTCACCTCCACACTCGAGTTCACATAGACGACAACCGCAGCACCCGGATACTTCTCTCGTGCCTCGTGAATCATTTCGGGTGTGAGGAAGTCGGAGAGCGGACACCCGGCATCAGGTGCAGGGAGCAGGACAGTCTTTTCCGGAGAGAGGAGTTTTGCAGTCTCTGCCATGAACCGGACTCCGCAGACAACCAGCACCGGTTCAGTTGCCCCTGCTGCTTTGATCGCGAGTTCAAGGCTGTCGCCGACGATATCCGCAACATCCTGGATCTCTGCTGGCTGGTAGTTATGGGCAAGGATAAGGGCGTTTCCGGCGACTTTTAACTCTTGAATTTCGTCCAGGATCGTCATGTTCCGATCACCAGCGGGTTATCGAGATTCTTTAACAGGGAGAGGATAGAGAGGGCGGCAAGATAGCTTGTTGCAGGATTATTGGGGCTTGGAAGATTCCTCACCCGGATGTATGCATCGCCAAAATCACCTTCGATGAAGATCTCATGGGTGTTTCGGTCAGCTTCAGGATCAACCCAGAGTTCAACATCAACCTCACGCCCTGCTGCTAACGTGAGTGCTTCTGAGACATTGGTGTTCTTTGGATAGTTCCTGATACATTCGTTGGCTTTTCCTGAGAAGATCATCATCGGTTTTTCAGCTTCAATATTGAGTGATCTGGGGCTTTTTGTTGTCCTGAGGAGGAAGGTGGAGATCCCCGATATCTGTCCGACCTTGATGTTGTCCAGCCCCATCACCGCACCGGAGGGGATATAGATCTTCTTTTTCTTCTCTTTTGCGCAGGCGACAAGCCTCTCGCAGAAGGCAGAATCCGAGAGTGCTCCGACACTCATCACCACAAAATCACGGCCTGAGAGGAGGATCCTCTCTCCGTACTCCTGCGCGGCTGTAACCGAGGCGGCCTCGACGACAATATCAAAATCAGCTGATAAAAATGCGTTAAAATCTGTGAAAGGGATGGCACCGGATGCAGCTGCAAGTTCGTCTGCCCTCCCCTCAATCTGGTCAAAGACTGCTATAATCGAGAAACCATTCTGGTTCTTCGCGATGATATGGCCGATATTCCCGCAACCAAGCAGCCCGATCCTGATCATTGGTATTGTTATTGCATTTTCCCGGTATAAACGGTTCTGATCCGGATCAAACCGGTAATCATCCTGCTCTTCTTCGGGATGACAGATGCCCTGTTGCTACCATCTCTCTCCCTTCTCTTCTTTATTGCTTCTTCTCTTTCTTTGCCCTCTTCTTCTCCTCACGTTTCCTCTTTTTCTTCTCTTTCTTCGCTCTCTTCTTCTCCTTCTTTGCCCTTTTATCCTCTTTCTCCCCGATATTCACGGCTTTGCCTGCTTTCTCCTGAATTCCGGCATGGATCATGACCAGCATCATCTTGAACCGGGTGGTCGGCTGTACCGCATGGGGAATCTTTGCGGGCATGATGATCATCTCACCCTCTCTCAGATAATGCGAAGACCCGGCGATCGTAATCTCCGCCTCCCCGTCGAGAGCAAAAGCCAGAGCATCAAAAGGGGCTGTGTGCTCGGAGAGACCCTGCCCCTCGTCAAAGGCAAAGAGGGTGACAGTGCCCTCACGGCTCATGATCAGTGTCCGGCTGGCAATTGTATCCTCCTTGTAGATGATCATATCACGTGGCATGATCGCTCTTCCGATGATGGATTCCTTCTCACCTTCAGGCATACAGAATGCGATTGGTGTTTGAGAGTATGAACCTTATGGCATACCGCCATCACTCAGTTTAATCATCCATATACTGCTATATAGGTCTTAAAATTGGATGTTTTGATCAGAATGGATTCCAATTGAGGTTTCCCCTGTAGTGGGGGCGTTCCCTGAATAATAGTATTTAAATATAGCGTACATATGTCCATAAAAATCGCTCGAAATCAGAATCAGGATTATTATATTAATTATTCCGTTCATTTTAAGGAATATGGTATCATAGTACTCTGGTGAGTTGAAATTAATATGGAATTATCTGCCCAGATACCAAAACAAAATGAACAGTACACTGATATAGATCAGGATGCACCCCAGTGGAAAGACTGGAGATGGCAGATCGCCCATACGGTCCGGGATCTGAAAACTGTTGAGAAGGTGCTTGGGATCACGTTTCCGCCAGAAGAGCGGAAAAAGCTTGAAGAGACGATACAAAAATTCCCCCTCGCGGCAACCCCCTATTACCTCTCCCTGATCAAAACAGAAGACTATGCCCAGGATCCCATCTTCCTCCAGGCAATACCTACACCTGATGAACTGATCGTTGAAGAGTGTGAACTTGAGGATCCGCTGGCAGAGGAGAGCGACAGCCCGGTTCCCGGGATCACCCACCGCTATCCTGATCGGGTTCTCTTCCTCGTCTCAAATGTCTGTGCAATGTACTGCCGCCACTGTACGCGGAAGCGGCGTGTCGGTGACCGTGACCGTGTTCCGACCTGGGAGGAGATGGAAGCAGGCATCGCCTATATCCGTGAACATCCCGAGGTCCGTGACGTCCTCCTCTCGGGCGGCGATCCCCTGATGCTCCCCGATGAGCTGATTGACCGTATCCTGACCGAACTCAGGGCAATTCCTCATGTTGAGGTGATCAGGATCGGATCCAGAACCCCGGTTGTCCTTCCCTTCAGGATCACCGATAAACTCGTCTCTGTTCTGAAGAAACACCAGCCGATCTGGCTGAACACACACTTCAACCACCCACAGGAGATCACCCCCACCGCCGAGCGGGCACTGGCAAAACTTGCCGATGCCGGAATTCCGCTCGGCAACCAGTCGGTCCTCCTTGCGGGTGTGAATGACTGCCCGAGGATCATGAAGGCGCTCGTCCAGAAACTGGTGAAAAACCGGGTCAGGCCATACTACCTCTACCAGTGCGATCTATCCGAAGGACTCTCGCATTTCAGGACCCCGGTCGGGAAGGGGATCGAGATCATCGAGAACTTAATCGGCCATACCAGCGGATTTGCTGTTCCCACCTATGTGATAGATGCACCCGGTGGCGGCGGGAAGATCCCGGTGATGCCCACCTATCTTATATCATATTCGACCAACAAGGTGATTCTCAGGAACTATGAAGGCGTGATCACAACCTACCGGGAGCCGGACCACTATACCACGATCTTCTGCGATCGCAACTGCAAAGACTGCTCGCTCCAGCTGAACCTGAAAGGGGGTGAAGAGCAGCATGTTGTCGGTATCGCCCGGCTCCTCTCGGATTATGACGAGGCAACAGCCCTTGTTCCTGTAGATTCGGAACGGATGGCACGGAGAGATGACGAAGAGGAGTGATCCCATAATCAGGGTGGGGCAGAGCATCATCCAGCATGGCCCACATAACAACCGCATATATCTGATGCGGCTGGATCCGAATGACGTTGATCATGTACTTGCATGGATCGAAGAGACCCTTGAAAAAGAACGCTACACCAAAGTATTCGCAAAAGTCCCTGCCACCTCCGTTCCGGCATTTTTAAAGGCCGGGTTCGCCGTTGAGGCGGAGATTCCGGGGTTCTATCCTGATGGTACCGCCTGCTTCTTCATGGGAAAGTACACCGATCCTGCACGGCAGAAGTACAATGGATCAGGGGTTTCAGAAACACTTGAGATCTCGTGGCAACGTGCAGGGACAGGCCATCTACACTTGCAGGAAGGATTTACGATCAGGGAGGCGTCCGTATCAGATGCAAAATCGCTTGCAGAGATCTATGCTTCGGTCTTTCCAACATATCCGTTCCCAATTGATGATCCGGATTATATCTCTGATCTGATTACGAGTGGGGATGTCCGGTTCTTCCTCCTCCTTGATGGAGATGAGATCGTGGCTGTTTCGTCGGCTGAGCTTGATCTCCTCTCAAAAACGGTCGAGATGACCGATTTTGCCACCCTCCCCTCTGCACGGGGAGCCGGTGCTGCCGGTGCCCTCCTTGCCCATATGGAAGGAAACGTCTTCAAGGATGGTTTCCATCTTGCATATACGATCTGCCGGGGCGAGGAGCCTCCGGTGAATATCCTCTTTGCACGGGGAGGGTACCACTATGCAGGCACCCTCCCGAATAATACCCAGATCGGGGGAGGATTTGAGAGCATGAATGTCTGGTACAAGCCTCTCATTTCTGGCTCTTTGTAGCATTCACCAGACTCATCCCCTCATCAAGGGTGGCGACCATATCACCGACATAGGTCTCTTTTGAGAGTCCGATCAGATCCATCGCACCTGTAAAGATCCCGATGAGCTCATTTCCGAGTTCAACAAGCCATTTGACAAACTGCGTCATCGAATCAGCCGATCCAGGGGGGGCAGTGGGGTACTCCGCTGCTGAGGCGGTTATGGCACCAATTGGGGAGAGGAGGAGGATGATGGCGACAATGAGCAATGCCCTTTTCATAGAATAGAACTGATCTCTCCGATAGCATAATACAATTGCCTGCAAAGGATGAGAAAAACGGGCTATCAATAGTATTATCATACCTAAATCCTCAACTACCATTAAATGGCAGATGCGAACCCGAAATCACCTCCAATAAACATCCTTTATGTTGATGATGAGCCCGCGCTCCTTGAAACCTGCAGGCTCTATCTTCAGGAGTATAATGACCTCACCGTAACCACCTGCCAGAGTGCCCAGGAGGCGATCGATCTCCTCAGGATGGGGTCCTTCGATACAATCGTTGCAGATTACGATATGCCGGAGATGGATGGGATCGCTTTACTAAAATACCTCAGAAAAGAGGGGAATACAACCCCGTTCATCATCTTCACGGGAAAAGGGTGTGAGGAGGTGGTGATCGAGGCGCTCAATTGCGGAGCAGACTTTTACATTCAGAAGATCGGAGAGCCTTCCTTTATCTTCCATGATCTCTCCAGAAAGGTGACCTATGCAGTTGGCAGAATGAGAAGCGAGATTGCCAGGAAAGAGAGTGATGAGCGGTACCGTGCCATTGTCGAGAGCCAGAATGACTTTATCTGCCGTTTTCTCCCAGATGGCACGCACCTCTTTGTGAATGATGCATACTGCCGCTACTTCGGCCTTGATCGTAAATCTATCCTCGGCAACCGGTTTATGCCGGTGATCCACCCTGCTGATCGTGACAGGGTTAAGGGATTCCTCTCCCAACTCACAAAAGAAAACCCGGCCGGATCTATCGATCAGCGGATCATCATGCCTGATAACAAAGTGCTCTGGCAGCAATGGAATACCAGGGCAATCTTTGATGAAGATGGGCAGATCATTGAATATCAGTCAGTTGGCAGGGATAAAACCTACGAGAAAGAGACTGAAGAGCTTCTGGCCAGGAATGCAGAACGTGCAAAAAGGCAGAGGAAGGCGATTGCGGATCTTGCCCTTGATGACGCGATCCTCTCCGGGGATATGCAGGCTGCCCTGACAAAGATCACGAAGATCGTATCAGAGACACTTGAAACCAGACGAGTGGGAATATGGACTTTTTCAAAGGACGGTTCCCGTCTCCAATGCCTCTCCCTTTATGATGCAGAAGAGAAGAGAGAGAATAATGGGATTACTCTGAAGACAGATGAATATCCTCGCTATTTTGAGAGCCTCAGGATCCGGCACAGGCTCTGCGTTGAGGATGCCTCCTCGGATTCAAGGGTCAGTGAGCTGAAGGATGGCTACCTTGATCCTCTTGGGATCTCTGCCATGCTTGATGTCGGTATTCTGAAGGATGGCAGCCTGATCGGCATCCTCTGTCTTGAAGATACAGGAGCTCCGCGGAGATGGCATGTGGATGAGGAGGGGTTTGCCAATATTGCCGCATCCCTCATCTCACAGCTCTTTGAAAGTGCGAAACGGAGGCAGGCAGAAGAGGCATTGCGGGAGAGCGAGGAGCGTTTCAGGAGCCTGGCCGAGCATGCCATGGATATTATCTATCGGATCGATCTGCTGCCGGAGATCCATTTTACCTATGTGAATCCCGCTATAGAAGAGATATCCGGATATGCCCCCCAGGATTATTATGATGATCCCGGGCTTGCAACGAGGATTATTCATCCTGATGATCGCCCCCTCCTCGAATCGTCCCTCTCTGAAGAGTCATCCGGGATACCCGGCAGACTCCGATGGATTAGAAAGGATGGTGAGGTGATCTGGATCGAACAGCAGATTGTCCCGATTCATGATAAGGAAGGTGCCCGCATTGCAATCGAAGGAATTGTACGTGATATTACCGGGATAAGGCAGGCAGAACAGGAGGCGCTTCTTGAGACCGATACACGCTATCGGTCACTCTTTTCCTCAATGCATGACGGGTACGCACATCTTCAGTTGATCAGGGATTTTGATGGAAAACCATCAGATCTCAGGATAATTGAAATAAACCTCGCGATGGAGACGATCACCGGTCTTTCTAGTGAGGAGGCTATCGGCAAAACTCTCCTTGAGGCACTCCCGAATCTTGAAAAAGTCTGGATAGAATTGTTCCATACAACAGCAGATTCCGGTGAGCCCCATATGGCTGAATACCATCATCCGGGGCTGGATACCGATTATGAGGTACTGGTTTACAGCCCTCGAAGAGGGGAATGTGCCCTCCTCTTCCATGATATCACCGAGAAGAAGAAGCGGGAAGAAGAGATGGCACAATCACTCCGGGAGAAGGAGACTCTCCTTAAAGAGATCCATCACCGTGTCAAGAACAATATGCAGGTGATCTCAAGCCTCCTCATGCTCCAGAGAGAGAATATGCCGGATCCGGCGATGCGTGAACTCTTCCGTGAGAGTGAGAACCGTGTCTTCTCAATCGCTCTTGTTCATGAAAAGCTGTATAGGTCAGAGAATCTCTCGCGTATTCATTATGGCGAGTACCTTGAGATGATAGGGGATCATATTCTGGCTTCACGGAATATCAGCTCTGAGATGATCACCCTGAAGATTGATGCATCTGATATCTATCTCCCTATCGATAATGCAGTCCCCCTCAGCCTGATCACCAATGAACTCCTGACAAACTCCTTAAAGCATGCGTATCCTGATGGAAGGAAGGGAACAATCAGGATCAATCTTCAGAAGAAAGGGGGAGATATCCTGTACCAGTTCAGTGATGATGGCATCGGATTTTCCCCCGATATCGACTTTAAGAATACCACAACACTCGGGATGGAGCTTGTGAACAACCTTGTCATGCAGCTGATGGGCACTATTTCGCTGTATCGTGACGGGGGAACCAGGTTTGAGATCGTCTTTCCCCTAAAATCCAATGGAGAGGATGAATAATGAGTGAAGCAACCATAATGATCGTTGAAGATGAAGCCGTCACCGCAATGGCTTTGAAGAGAAGCCTGATGAATATGGGATATTCTGTCTGCGGGGTATTTCCAACCGGGGAACAGGCGGTCCAGAAGGCAGCAGAGTTGAAACCGGACCTGATCCTGATGGATATCAAGCTCGCAGGAAAGATGACCGGAATCAATGCAGCTGCCGAGATCAGGGCAAAGAATTTTATTCCTGTCGTCTTCCTGACTGCGTTTTCAGACGATCGTGTGGTGAATGCTGCAAAGGTGACCGGTCCGTTTGGTTATATCTTAAAACCGGTCAGGGAGCAGGAGCTGAAGACAACAATCGAGACGGCATTATACAAGCATGGAATGGATATCAGGCTGAAAGAGTACCAGGAGACGATCCGGGTTCTTCTGAATGCAACACCTGATATTCACTTCCTTATTGATACTGAAAAGCAGATCCTGATGACAAATCAGGCTCTTGCAAAAAAAGCGGGAAAAACGGTGAAAGAGCTTGTCGGTTCAAATGTGTACGATCTGGTCTCCTCCGGCTACCTCTCCCCGAGGATGGCCGGCCATTCAATACAGCCCGGACAGAGCAGAGGAGAGACATTTATCGAGCAGTTGAACGAGCACTGGTATGATGTCGGGATATACCCGATTGCAAATCCGGATGGTGAGATCACAAAATATGCGGTTCATATCCATGATATCACCCGAATAAAGTTTATGGAAGAGAAACTCAGGCAGAATGAAGAGTTCTTCAAATCAATAATCGATGATGTTGCGGATGTTATCGTTATCCTCAACGATGACGGTACGCTCCGCCAGGAAAGCCCCTCATTGAACAGATACCTCGGATATTCAGAAGAGAATAATCCAGGTAAGAGACTCTGGAATTATATCCATGACGACAGCCATGCTGCAGCAGAGAAGCTCTTTCATGATCTTGGGAAAAACCCGCTTGGCGTTCAACCCTTCTCTCTGGAATTCAGATCAGCTGATGGAAAGCCTGTCTCTATCCGGGGAATCCTCAGTGATCATTCAGATGATTCTGATTACCTCTTTGAGGGACTGGTCATGACCGGATGGGTGAGGAAAGAGCAGAAATAATCGGATCTGAATCATTTGAAAGAATAGTATTATTTCCTGTGAATGCTGAAAAAAGTCTCTATGCCAAACTCCGTGGATTCTCCGATCAGGATTCTGTATGTTGATGACGAACCCGGGCTCCTGATCATCGGTAAGAAACATCTGGAGAAGAGCGGGGAGTTTCTGGTTACAGGATGCGAGAGTGCCCTTGATGCGATAGCTACCCTGAAAAAAGAGCACTATGATGCGATCATCTCGGATTTTCAGATGCCAAAATGCGATGGCATCTCTTTTCTAAAATATCTTCGGAAGAAAGGGGATGAGACGCCCTTTATTATTCTGACGGGAAAAGGCCGGGAAGAGGTGGTGATCGAAGCACTGAACAACGGGGCGGACTTCTATCTTGAGAAGGGCGGAGATCTCAGGGCACAGTTTGCTGAACTCATCAATATTATCAGGTACGCTGCATCAAAGAAGAGGAGTGAGGATGCACTCAGGGAGAGTGAGGAGCGGTATAGGAATGTCGTTGAAGATCAGACCGAACTGATCTGCCGGTTTGCTGTAGATGGAACGGTTCTCTTTGCAAATGATGCCTATTGCCGGTATTTCGGGGTTCCCTGTAAAGAGATCATCGGGAGCAGGTTCAAGCCGGTGATTCATCCGGATGATTCAGGGAAGGTTAATCGTCTCTTCTCTTCGCTCACACAGGATAATCCGAATGGAACTATCGACCAGCGGACGATCATGCCTGATGGGCGTATCCTCTGGCAGCGATGGGACACAAGGGCGATCTTTGATGAAAATGGTTCAATCCGGGAATTCCAGTCTGTCGGGCGGGATATAACCGATCTGATGGAACGGGATCTGGAACTGAAGAGGGCGAATGAAGAGATCCTTGCTTCATACGAGGAACTGACAGCGATTGAAGAGGAACTTCGGGAACAGTACGATGAGCTGAAGAGAACCGAAACTGCTCTTCTGAAGAGTGAGGGTCTTCAGCGTCTTATCCTCCAATCGCTTCCGGATTTTCTAATCAGGCTTGATCGGGAAGGGACATATCTTGATATCCTCAATTATCAGGAAGATCTGCTGATTCTCCCAAAAGACGAAGTGATCGGCCGCCGGGTAACAGAGGTGATATCCGGGGAGATTGGAGTTCAGATGATTCAGGGGGTCCGATCGGCAATAGACAAAAATGAATTACAGACCCTGGAATACACCCTCTCTGTCCCGGCGGGAATATGCCATTTTGAAGCAAGGATTGTTCCCTACACAGAGAATGAAGTGATCGCTCTTATTCGTGATATCACTGATAAAAGGAAGGCAGAGGAAGCGGTTATTGAGAGCGAGAAACGCTACCGCTCACTTTTTGAGTCCATGCATGATGGGTATGTCCTCCACCGGGTGCGTCCTGATCCGGATGGTGGTGGTGCTGTTATTCACATTCTTGATGCCAATCCCTCTTTTGAAAAGCTGATTGGAGAGCCACGCAATCAGGTTGTCGGGAAGCTGCTCACCGAAGTCCTTCCTGATGCAGATCCGAATCTCTTCCAAAAGATTGCACATACAGCTAAAACCGGAGAATCAGAGGTCTTTGAGATCCGGTTGAATGATCCCGTGCGGTACTTTAGTGTCTCCGCATACAGCCCGGGAGCAGGTGAGTGTGCCACACTCTTCCATGATATCACTGAAAAGAAGATGCGGGATGAAGAGACGAAACAATCTCTCCGGGAAAAAGAGCTCCTCCTAAAAGAGATCCATCACCGCGTGAAAAATAACATGCAGGTGATCTCAAGCCTGCTGATGCTCCAGAAAGAGACGATCTCCGATCCGGAGATGCGGGAGCTCTTCTCCCAGAGCGAGAGCCGGGTCTATTCGATCGCCCTTGTTCATGAAAAACTCTACCAGTCAGAGAATCTCTCACGGATCGAGTACGGGGAATACCTCTCAATGATGGGAGATTATATTTTATCGTCCCGTCAGGTGAAAGCAGGAACCATTGCCCTTGATATCCATGCAGATAGCATTTATCTCTCAATTGATAAGGCTGTCCCGCTCAGCCTGATCACCAATGAATTACTGACGAATTCACTGAAGCATGCCTTTCCCAATGGCATGAAAGGCACCATTACAATTTATGTGGAGAAGAAGGAGAATACAATCATATACCGGTTTTCTGATGACGGAATCGGGTTTCCAGAAGATATCGACTTTGAGAATACCACAACACTCGGGATGCAGCTTGTCACGAGCCTCGTCAACCAGCTGCTTGGGACAATAAATCTCAGGCGGGAGAAGGGAACTGCCTATGAGATCGTCTTTCCGGTTGATCCGGAGGAAGATGAGACTGTTGAATAGTGGTTCTTTGGAATGAACGTGTTCATTGCAGCAGTGTTCTTATTAAACCCTTCATCCAAAATGTACACCAATGACAGAATATTTTGCCTTCACTGAACTCGATTCAGCGATCAGGCGCACTAGGGATCTCCTCTGGCCTTTCCGGAAAGGAATCTGGTTCCGTATCGCTCTTATTGCCCTCTTCATCGGCTGGGGGGGAGCTGGTTTTCCGCAGCCGACATGGTCTTCAGGCAGCAGCACCACGTCAGATGATCTCCCCATGGTTTTTATGCCCGAGGCTTTGCCTGATATGGCAGGTTTGATCATTGCGATCGTCCTCCTGATCATAGCTCTTGCCCTAATCTTCATGCTGATTGGATCGATCTTCCAATTCGTCTTTGTTGACTGCATACGAACGGGGAACGTGAAGATACGGGAATACTTTGCCCCGCGTGCCGGGATGGGTATCAGGCTATTCCTCTTCCAGATTGGAATTGCAGTTCTCTTCCTCGTACTTCTCGCAGCACTTATCATACCATTTATCATTCTGGCCGGGGGTATCGCGGGTCCGGCAGGTGGCATCTCACTGGGACTTGCCCTCATTCTCTTCTTCCCGATCCTCATTGTACTTGCAATCATCGTCGGGATTATTCAGCTGATCACGATTGATTTCGTTGTGCCGATCATGATCCAGAAGGACTGTGGGGTGATTGATGGGTGGAAAGAGTTCTATTCGATCATCAGCAGACAGTGGATGCAGGGGATCATCTATCTGGTTGTCAGGTTCCTCGCGGCACTGGGCGGAGGGTTTGTTATCATTATCCTGACACTACTGGCGCTTGGGATCGTTGCCATTCCTTTCGCAATCGTTGGCTTCATCCTGTATGCCGCGATGCAGATGGCGAACTTTTCGTTCCTCCTTCTCCTCCTCATCCCATACCTGATCATCGCAATTCCGGTAGTTCTCCTGATCTCAGTACCCTTCATCACCTTCTTCCGCACCTACTCGCTTGCAGTGCTTGGCAGGCTCGATTCAGGCTATGCTCTCCTTCCGGAAGAAGAGCAGGCAACCAGGTGATCATCTCCCCTCACCTTTTTTGCCACAACCTGACTATACTCTGGACATGAGGAAGTCCCATGCACCCTGATGAGATCGAAAGAATTGCCCAGTCACAGCTCCCCCTGATGAACCCGGTCACGCCAGAGATGATCAAGAGGGTAGGAGATCTTGCTGCAATCAGAGAGGATGCCGTCATCTATGATCTCGGCTGCGGAAACGGCACCCTTCTCTCCCTCTGGCATGATGCATATGGTATCCGGGGAACCGGTATCGAACTGAGAAAAGAATCGGCTGCCGCTGCAAAGAGAGCAGTTGAAGAAAAAGGGGCGGTAGATCAGATTCAGATTCTTGAAGGCGATGCCGCAGCATGGGAGCCGGATGAACAATCAGACTGTACTGTTGCAATCGGCTCTGCCTTCATCTTCGGGGGTGTAGTGCCTGCCCTCGCTCATTGCGAATCAATCACCAGACCCGGCGGGAGTATTGTCATCGGGGATCGCTACTGGCAGAGCGCCTCTGTTCCGCCGGAATTTGCGGTCCAGTGGCAGGAGATCCCAACCGAATATGGTCTTGTTGCCGCCGCCCGTGATCTCGGGCTCAGGTTACGGGCTGTGATCAGGGCATCTCCTGATGACCATGACCGCTACGAGAGCGCTATCTGGCGGCAGTGCATTGAATGGCTTGATGAACACCCTTCACACCCTGAGCGGGAGGAGATTGAGGAGTACCTCTGCAAAATCCAGGATGAATATCTCGTCTATGGAAGGGAAGCCTTTGGATGGGCATTATGGATATTTGGAAAGGATGCCGAATGATGTTCCGGGGGAGTCAGCCTGGTATTTGAATGCAGCCAGTGCGGCGACTGTTGCAGCCATCTCGGTCTTGTCCATATCATAGAAGCCGATCTCGGCAATCTCCGCTATATTGTATTGAACCGTTATTCCGGCGAGAGGACAACTGTCACGATCGATTCCGATAAAACCGCCCTCTTTTTGGATAAGAATCGTAAGAAGAGCACCTTTCTGGATCGCCCGGAAGCATGCCCCTTCTTCCGGTTCATCCCTGAGGAAGAGAAAGGCTACTGCTCTGTCCATGCAACACGACCTGAAATATGCCGCGATTATGGATGCTGGCGCATGCTCATCCTTGATAGTAGCGGGAGGCGGGCAGGCCGAATCATGGAATCCCGCCATCTCGGATCAGATGATCCGATTCTCCTTGAAATCTTTGCAGAAAGATCTCATCTTCTGGAGACATTATCTGATCTGGATTGGGATGATGCGGTCATCAGGATGATCAGATCAGCAGGGTATCTGGTGCGTACCTGAGCGGGTCTTTTATTTTCCAAACGACAATAGATCGGAGTGCAGATCCAAACAGCCCTTCCCGCGCAAATCACCTCCTTCCGAAGGCGGATTGCAGAACGCTTCTTCTTTCTAGGCCCGGTCTTCATCCTTGCACTTGAGGTATCCGGGGAATCGGGGCTTGTTGAGATCATCAATGCGGGACTCCATACCGGCTATGGCCTCCTCTGGGTCTTTGCAGTCGCGCTCATCTATAAGTATGCCTTTGCATACGGGATCGCCCGCTATACCCTCTCCACGGGAAAGACGATCTTCTCGGGGCTTCGGTCAATTCCGGGACCACGGAACTGGGAAGTCACTTTCATCACGATCATCTATATCCTCGAGATGCTTGCATATGGTGGTTTCCTCATCATCGCAGCGCATTTCCTCTATTACCTGCTCCCCTTCGATATTCCGATACAGCTGATTGCGATTGCAACCCTCGCCATGATCCTCCTTCTCCTCTGGAAAGGCAGCTATGAGCGGCTGGAAAAGGTGATCATAGGGATGATGATCCTCCTCTTCATCGGTATCCTCTTCAGCCTCTTTGCCCTCCATGTTCCGATAACCGGGGTTGCAGAAGGATTTATTCCGTACCTGGATCCCCATCAGTATATTGAGATCATGGCCCTCCTCGGAGCGGTTGGTGCCGGATTGAACCTCCTCCTCTATTCGGTCTGGCTTCATGAGAAGACCGGAGGAAAGCCCTGCACCACCGATCTTCCCGAGAAGATGCGGATCGTCCGGACCGATCTACTCATTGGATTTGGGCTTATCGCCTTGATGAGCTTTGTATTCCTGGCGATTGGTGCCAATTACAGCCATTCATTCCATGCCATCGATGAAGGTGTCATCTCGGCCATTGCCGTCTCAACCCATCTCTTTGTGACAATCCCTCTTGCGGCACCGGTATTCATCCTCTCTTCGTTCATTCTGCTTGCAGGTGCAGCAATCTCCGGGATGGACGGGCGTGCGCGTGCAGTCTGCGGTATCCTCCGGGAAGCAGGCGGTATTCAGATACCGGCAAAGAAACTGTACCGGCTGATCCTCCTTGCCTTCTCTTGTATCATCCTTGCTTCAATCTATATCGGAAGCCCGGAAGCCGTAATCAAGCATGTCTCTGTGATCTCATCGATCCTCTTTGCGGTCATCGGCTTTGCCCTCATCTATATTGATAACAATCTTCCACGGGGGCACCGGGGATCCCGCATCTGGCTTGCCGTCATGGCGATCGGATCAGGAGTATTCCTCCTTGTTGCACTTCTTGAAGAGGCGACGATCCTTGCATTTGGCGTACCGTTGATGGAACGGCTCGCAATGGTTCTCCTCGTCCTCTTCGTCTTTGTCAGATCAGATCTTGCCTCGGCATACCGGAGAGGGGTTGCGACAAAAACCGATCTCCTCTGGCTGATCCTCATCTTTGGAGCACTCTCGATATACGGGACATTCCGGGGTTTCAACTTTGAAGGTGTCCTCCTGAACTTCCGTGATCTCGGGCCGATCATCGCCGGACTCATCGGCGGTCCTATAGCTGGTGCGGCAGCCGGACTCATCGGTGGTCTCTACCGGTATTCGCTTGGGGGTTGGACCGCTCTTCCCTGTGCGGTTGCAACGATTGTCGCCGGAATACTTGGTGGTGTTGTCGGGAGGCGGTGGTTGCCGCTCACTCCGCTCCGTCTTGCTATCCTCGGGGTGGCAGTAGAAGCGCTCCATATTCTTGTTATACTACCCATTCTTACAATTGGCACCCCTTTTCCAGAGGTTCTGGATGTTATTCGCGCAACATTGCTCCCGATGTCGGTGGTAACAGCAGCCGGGCTGATCCTGTACCTTGTGATTGAGAACCAGTACAGGAAAGAGATTGATATGAAGGATCTCGTCTCCTGGATCAGAAAAGAGATTGATCCCGAGCTTGAGACTGAGAAGGATGATCTGTAGATCAGAGGTACTCGGCCTGCACAGAAAGTACTCCTGCACTATCGACCGCTGCTGCATACTCTGCAAGCGGCTCCGCATTCACCTCGAGGAACCGGATACCAAACGGCACTTTTGAGAGGATCAGCTCTGCCTGATCGCGCTCCCCGAGGATGATCAATGCAGCGGCAAGTGCCTCGACTGATGAGAGGATAAAGGGTTTTCCGAAATTGACCGGGTTTGCTGCGACAAGGAACGGAAGCGCCCTCCGCCCCCGGAAGATCGAGAGCTCTTCCCGTTCAAGCACCTCCCATGAACAGTCGAGGGCGGTGATCGAACGGACCCATCTCCTATCAGCTGGTGAGATGACAACCCCGGCGGTAGGGTCAAGGAGGAGCGTTCCCTTTGGCACCTGCCGGAAAGATGGGAGAACCCTGACAAACCCATACCGCTCAAGTCGCTTAATGGTACACTTCCTGGGATCACAGGTGTTGTCGCGGTACGAGATGAGAGGTATCATGACAGTACTATCTTGCGCTTCATATCACATCAAGCACCGCGATCAATCCATCAATGATCAGTACCAATACTGACACTATGTATGTGATGGTTGCACCCTGTATCCTCGATCCCTCGCTTCGGGCTGAGGGGATCACACAGGATGAGGATCTCAGGGCATATGCTGCATGCCTGAAACGGTGCTCGGCATTCGGGCTAGAGGTTGTTCCGCTCCCCTGCGCAGAGACACTCTATCTCGGAAAGAATCGTGTTCCCGGGACATTTACAGAGCGGCTGAATACCCCGGAATTCGAACTCTTAATTGACCGGCTTGAGATTGAGGTGCGACAGATCATTCTCCAGCGGGGGGAGCCGCTCTGCATCATCGGGGCAGATTCTTCCCCTGCCTGCGGCGTGAACACCACCTGGTACAGCCCTGAAGAAAAAGTAAATCACCGCGGTGTTTTTCTCTCCCGTTTCCCGGAAATCCCGGCTATTGATGCGTTTGATTTTGCCCGGTACCGTGTGTACCTTGCCGCCCCCCTCTTTACAGAAGCGGAACGAAAGTATAATGAATTGATCAGGGATCTGCTTGCAACCCACTGCTTTGAGGTCTATCTTCCCCAGGAGGCAGGTGATGACTCGGCGTCACGGGATTATGATGCGATGGAGGAGATCTTCACCTCTCATTGCCAGGCATTGAAAGCAGCTGACTGGGTGGTTGCCATTGTTGATGGTGCCGATGCCGATTCAGGCACTGCATGGGAGATGGGGTATGCGTATGCAAACGGAAAACCGGTCATCTCGCTCAGGACAGATTTCAGGAAAACCGGTCATAACGAGCATGTGAACCTGATGCTGGAGCGATCATCTGTTGTGGTCACCAGTAAAGAGGATCTGCCGCACGCACTCATCTCCCCGCTTCACCACTGAATCAGTTCTGTTTTGTTGCCATCAGGATCTCCCCGACAGCCCGGAAGAGATCCTCGATCTCATTGAAGACCGGTACCCTGCCTCTCCTGAGTACCGGAAAGCCGGGCTTCACCGAATCCCCTCCGGGAAGGGCAGCAACCACCATATTTGCTGTATGCTCTGAAAACCGGACGATCTCAAGTGCAAGCTGCTTTGGGTCTGCTATTGCGGTCGGAGCTGAAATGATGATTGCGCAATCCCAGAAATCCTGGTTCTTCAGGAGAATATCAAAGGCCTTTGCAAACCGTCCTGTGGTCGAATCCCCTATCATATCGATCGGGTTTCTGCCACTCCATCCCGGCGGGAGGATTGTATCCATCTCGGCACGCACCCCGTCCGGGAGCATGACGAGATCGATTCTGTTTCTCTCTGCATAATCTGATGAGAGGACAGCAAAACCACCTGCACTCGTCACGACAACTGCCCGGTTCCCTCGTGGATAGCCCTGCCCTGAGAGTATTGTCCCGATCTGGAACGCGGATCTGATCGAGTCGGCAGGTACCACTCCTCCCTGCCGAAATGCCGCACGATAGGTCTGGTAGTCCCCGGCAAGGGATCCGGTATGGGATGCCGCTGCTGCCCTCCCGATCCGGGATCTCCCGGCCTTGATCGCCACCACCGGTTTCTCTTTTGATATCCGGGAGACTGTCTCAAGGAAACGTTTACCCTCGCGTATCTCCTCGATATAGAGAATGATCACAGAGGTATTCTCATCCTGTGCGAGGAGATCGATGTAATCGACAAAACTGATATCCGACTGGTTTCCGGCACTGATAATAGCAGAAAACCCGATCTCCTCCTGAATGCTCCAGTCCACAATCGTTGTGATCAATGCCCCGCTCTGTGAGATGAATCCAAAAGGCCCGGGGTTTGCAGAATTGTTACTGAAGGTTGTATTGATCTGTTCGGGTGGCACCATGATCCCGAGGCTGTTTGGCCCGATGATCCGAAGCCCGTTCTTTCTCGCAATGCTGACGATCTCCTCTTCGAGCTGTCTTCCCTCCTCTCCGGACTCCCGGAACCCAAATGAGATGATGACCGCAGTTCTGACATTCTTTAGGGCACAATCCGAGATGATCGATGGCACCACCTGCGCCGGCACCGCAATCACTGCCATATCAACCGCTTCAGGAATATCTGTGACCTTCTGATATGCCTTCCTCCCGAGGATCTCTTCATGTCTGGGGTTCACCGGATAGAGCGATCCCTGAAATGAGAGGAGATTTCTTGTGATTGTATAGCCGATCTTCCTCTGGTCAGGGCTTGCGCCGATGACCGCAATTGACCGGGGCTTCAGTATAGCGGGATCAAGCGGTTGAAGGCCCCTCTCTTCCTGCCTCTGCTGCTCCCCTTCAATGAACCGGGCATCAACTGCGATGCAGCCATCCTCATAGAGGATAAGGGGGTTGATATCAAATTCGGTGAACTCAGGGTGATCGAGGAAGAGATCAGCTGCTGCCGCGATCACATCGATAAGCGCCTCCTCGTCCCGTGGAGGCTCATCACGGAATCCCTGTATCAGCCGATACCCTTTGATCTCCCGGATCATAGACCGGATCTCATCCCTCCCTACCGGGAGGACCCGGATCGAAGTATCCCTGAGTATCTCCACGAGTTTTCCCCCGAGCCCGCAGGTGATCGTCTTTCCAAATGCCGGATCGGTTGCTCCCCCGATCAGGATCTCGAGTCCCGGTGCCGCCTCCTCCTCGATCCGCACCCCGGTGATCTCAGCATCCGGCCGGAGATCCACTGCCCTTTCGATCAGCCCGGCATATCCCTCTCTGAGTTCCCTTTCATCCGTGATTCCGAGCAGAACCCCACCAACATCGCTCTTATGGAGGATATCCGGGGACTCGATCTTCAGTACAACCGGATACCCGATCCTTTGGGCGATAGAAGCCGCTTCGTCTTCGTCTCTCGCCAGATCGTCCTGTGGTACCGGTATGCCGTATTCGGAGAGGATCGAATACGCATCCTGCCCGGATATATGCCTCCCTGTCATAGCTACTCCGGAATAGGTCGGCAAGGCTTTTTACCTTATCCCGAAGATGGCAGAATACGAATGTTTGTGGTGCTTGAGATCCTGATCCTTCTTCTTGTTGCAAAAGCTTCAGGAGAACTTGTCGAGCGGGCCGGATATCCCGCACTCGTCGGCGAGATCACAGCCGGCCTGATCCTCGGCCCCTCACTTCTGGGAATCATCGAGCCAAACGAGGTGATTGGAGCCTTATCGGATCTCGGGCTGATCGTCCTCCTCTTCCTCTCTGGCATTGAGACCGATCTCAAGAACCTCGCCTCAGCAGAAAAAGCCGGCACATTAACCGCTCTCTTTGGTGTTTCTATCCCGTTCGCTTCAGGTTTCGGTCTTGGATACCTCATTGGGATGGATCTGATCACCTCTGTCTTCCTCGGGATCGCGCTTGCCATCACCTCAATCGGGATATCAGTCCGGGCACTTGTTGATGAACATGCCCTCTCGTCCCCGATTGGAAGTATCATCATCACAAGCGCCGTCATTGATGATCTGATTGGCATTCTCCTGCTTGCAACGCTTTCAGCCTTTGCCCTTGGCGGCGGGTTTGCCTCGGTTGCCGGCACTGCCATACTGGGTCTCATCTTCCTCACCTTCATGGTGACCGGAGGCCGTCGTATCCTCGGGCGGTTGTATGCAAAGGTGCGGCGGCATGCCTCTCATGAGACTGCGTATTCGGCGAGTCTCATCATCGCTTTTTCCTCTGCTGCCGTAAGCCATATTATCGGCCTTCATCTTGCTATCGGTGCCTTTTTTGCAGGGCTTGCACTGAGTGATCGGATTCGGCCTGATCGAACGATAGAGGGGAGCCTCTCGGATCTGGGGCTTGGATTTCTTATCACCATCTTCTTCGCATCAATCGGCCTTTCGCTGACGCTCTCTGCTGAAACATTCCTTGATCCCCTTCTTCTTCCGCTTGTTCTGGTTGCTTTCTCAGGAAAGATCATCGGCGGCTATATCGGATCCAGGCCATTTCTCCCCGATTCCGTAAGTGCTCTCATCGTCGGTATAGGACTCTGTCCACGTGGAGAGGTGGCGCTTGTCGTTGCAACGATTGCACTCTCTGCCGGAATCATCACCGCGGCACTCTACACGACAGTGACGGTCATGGTGATAGCGACGGTATTGATCGCTCCCTTCTTCTTCAGGATAGGATTCAAAGCTCTCCGGAGATCCGAAGATGCTGTATAATCCGGCAGATTTCAATTCGCCCTACCACTCTGTTTTGAGGGTCAACGACAATGAGATCACCATGCCGGTTACGTTGCATTAACTGCATTGCATTCAGGATAGAATCATCTTCATGAATGGTAATATGTTCCCTGCTCATCAGATCCCTTGCGGTTGCCCCCTCCTTCTTCAGGTGGCAGGTGATGCATCGTGTAGATCCTGATCCCCGTATCCCGACTGTCGGCAGAATGGATCCGATCAGATCAAGGGGGGTGATGATCCCAAGGAACCCTCCCTCCGGTGTCGTTACCGGAATATCCCCACACCCTTCAACCGAACCTAATTCGATGAGATCGCGTATTGGAGTATCAGGCAAAATCGTTTGTGAGATCGGTGTCATGATCGATCGGACTGTATCTGATCGATCATCAACTGGTGGTACCATCTGTCTCAGTCCGGCAGATTGTACCTGATTGGAAAAAAAGGTTCGTATTGGTTATCTCCGCTTTGCAACAAAGAGGAGAATTCCAAGAAGTCCGACTGCTCCGATAACAGCAAACGGAAGGCTGCCTGAGGGTGTCGGTGCCGGTGGTGCCGGCTGCGGGGTGAGTGTTGCAGATACTGGCGTTGTCTGTCCGGATGTCACTTCAAATGAACTCATCCAGTCACTGTATCCTGACATCTTCAGGGTGATCGAGTGGGTTCCCGCAGCGAGATCCGGTACCAGTACCGGAGAATAGCCGCGGAATAGGTTGTCAACATACACTTCGGCGCCGGATGGCCCTGACATGACATTTGCCTTGCCGGTTGTTGCCGGAGCAGTCTGTGGTGTCAGTGTTCCGCTGACATATTTGATCCCGCCGCCGGTGACCGAGATAGATGTGGTGTAGTCATAGTACCCGGGCTTTCTCAGCATGAGCGAGTGGGTTCCGGTTGAAACCCCGACGATATCAAAGTAATCGTTCGGATAGGTGTTGCCCTGGAAGTTACCATCAAGGTAGATCGATGCGCCCGAGGGGTACGACTGGACTGAAACCGAGCCGGTTGTTGGGGTGCTTGGGGATAGGACAACATTCTTGGTTGTTGTCTGGCCGGAATAGATCTGCACTGTTTGTGTGGATTTCTGGTATCCTGAGAGCCTGAGTTCGAGGGTGTGAGCCCCGACGACGAGATTACCGACAGTCATCGGTGTGTACCCGCGGTATGAACCGTCAACATAGACATCGGCTCCGGAAGGGCTTGAGGTGACCGTCAGGTACCCTGTTGTCTGGGGGGTGGGTGAGAGGCTTGCATAGATATCGGTGGTCTGCCCGGAATATGCGGTATAGACAGCAGAGTATGCATCATATCCCGGATATTCCACCTGAACACGGTGTGTCGTCCCGGCGGTCACCCGGGTGGTCACCGGTGTCGATCCGACATAATGGCCGTCTACCCGGACCGTTGCACCATGGGGACTTGAGTCAATCGAGAAGTACCCGTCCTGAACCGGTGTTGGTGTCGGTGCGATCTGCTCAAGTGTCACATGGACGTATTCGGTCTGTCCCGCTGAAGGGTGTGGTGCAGAGACGGTTTTTGCCTTGTAACCATCTTTCGAGACGATGATCGATCCGGGCGGTGTGCCGGTGGTATATACTTTGATCTCAACCGGTGTTGTTCCTTCATAATGTCCATCCAGGTTTACATCAGCTCCGGTTGGATCCGAAGTGACAGAAATAATCCCGACATCCCCGCCGAGCTGGGCGGAGGCGGGTATGGCTGCAAAGAGCAGTGTAGTAATTACAGCCATTACAATCAAACGCATCATTAGCATGGGAAATCCCGATATACGAAACGAAATATGCATATATATATAATTAACGGATTTGATCTCCCCGGGATCAATTTATAAGAGATGGATGGCGTACATACATCCAATACGGACTGTATCTTCTGGCTTTTCCAGATGTTGAGGCAGGTGATTGAAGAATGGATGATATCGAAATTGTGGAATTTGAGCTTGGAGGGGAGCACTATGCACTCGATATCCAGCTTGTCCGTGAGATCGTCGAGATGAAACCAATCACAGAGATTCCACGCACCCCCCCTTATATCAAGGGGATTATGAACCTCCGTGGTGAGATCACAACCATTCTCTCATTAAACCACCTCCTCTCCATCGCCGATCAGAGCGATGGTGAACGCAAAATCATCGTCCTTATTCCCGATGCCTCCCAGGGCTCAAATGTCGGCATGATCGTCGATGATGTCCACTCGGTGATGCATGTTCCGGAATCTGATATCGATCTCTCCTGTGAAGGGTACGGTGACAGGGTAGCGGATTATCTTCGTGGTATAATCAAAATACCAAAAGAAGGCTATGAAGAAGAGACTGAACGCCTCCTCCTCTGGCTTGACATGAAACGGCTTCTTGACAGCTTCTTTGCTGATGCCCAGCAGGGCTAATGCCTTTGTCTATATCCTATACAGAGTGCAGCTCCAATGAGTGCAGGAACCCATCCTGATGCTTCAGGTGTCTCTGGAATGGTTTCTATTGGCAGGGGTGTTGGTGCCTCAATCTGCCTGAGCGTCTGTTCGATCGAGGTGGTATAACCCTCATAGATCATTACATTCATCCCAAACGGATGGTAGCCCTCATGCGAGATGTCAACTGCATACCCTCCGACAGGAAGGGAAATACCAAGCGGCGTCTCTCCGGCATATTCACCATCAATCTCAACGCGTGAGCCATATGGTTCAACCGTCACCTGGAGTGATCCCCGCTCTTCTGATGCAAAGGATGCGGTGATCCCGCCGGTTCTGAGCGTCACCGGAATGATCTTGTATGACGCATCCCGGAGATTGCGCCTGTCCACTGCCCGGTCGACCGCATAAACGGTGTAGGTTCCGGCATCAAGACCAGTCCCGGCGGTATTCCATTTGTATTCCCATCTCCCAGATGAGGAGACTTTAGCGGTGGTAAACTGGCCATCGGCTGCTCTCAATGAAGGGTTATGCAGGGTAACCCCGGCGGAATCGAGGTTTGGCCCGGTCACATAGAGGTAGATGGTTGTGGCTCCGGGGGCAGAACCAGCGAGTGTGATCGTCTCGCCGGTCACTGCTTCAAGGGCGGCTCCGCCTGGTACGAGGAGGCCTGCGATCAGGACAGCGGCGAATAGAATCCGGTTCATATAATGATCTATAGCGCTTCCCTGATAATGCAGTTTCTCTTTTCCCAGGAGGAACGAGTGCATCCGTACCATGGCCGATCAGGTCTCTTCGATCAGAGCGGAACAGCCCTTCCCTGACAAGCGGGGCATTCTCCGGATCCATGAACCTGAGGAAAGCCCGCTGGATTGTTCTCTCCCTCTCTTTCGGGATATGCACCTTCTTCATCGTCTTTGGATCGATTCCGGTATGGTACATGGTTGTTGATCTGGTCATCGGTGTGGGGGTGAAGTCCTGCACCTGCTCGGGAGCAAGCCCCGTTCTTTTGATGTAGCAGGCCAGATCGATCATATCAGGAATGGTACATCCCGGGTGTGAGCTGATCCAGTAGGGGATCAGGTACTGTTTCTTCTTCTCTTCAGGCTGGTTCTCATGAAAGACCCTTCTGAACTCTTCGAAAGCTGATATGCCGGGCTTGTTCATCAGTTCCAGAACATGCGGGGTGATATGCTCGGGTGCAACCTTCAGCTGGCCTGAGACATGGTGGTGGACAAGCTCCCGGATATACCCGGATCGATCGGCAAGCGCGAGATCGAACCGCACTCCGGAGCCACAGAAGACGTGTTTTATCCCCGGCATCTCCCGGAGCCGCTTAAGGAGTGATACCAGTGCGCCATGATCGGTTGAGAGGCTTTTGCAGTCCGGCCCGCAGGATCGGTCAGGGCATGTGCCGGCAGTCTTCCAGAGGTTGCAGGAGAGGCCGTACATATTCGCAGACGGCCCTCCGACATCCTGGATCGTGCCCCGGAACGCTTTCATCCTGCTGATCCGATCCACCTCATTTGCAATCGACTCCTCGCTCCGGCTTGAGACGATCCTCCCCTGGTGATGGGCGAGTGCACAAAATGAGCAGTCTCCAAAACAGCCACGGTGACTGATGACCGAGAACCGGACCGGCTCAAGTGCAGGTATCGGCTCCCTGTACAGGGGATGGGCGGCGCGTGCAAACGGATGATCGTAGATGGCATCCAGCTCTGCTGTATCGGGGGGCATAGCCGGGGGATTCTGGATAACGACCGTCTTTGGATGTGGCTGGGCTACTGCACGCCCCTTAACCGGGTCCTGTTCCCTGGCATGGGCGGCAAATGCTTCTGCATACCAAACTGTACTCTCCCTCACCTCCGGATAACCCGGAAGAATCACAAAACCCTCCTGCTCGGAGCTCTTCCATTCAGAAACCGGCATCGTCTGGCAGGTGCCGGGGATATCCCGGATGGATCGGATCGGATCCCCTGCACTCATCCGATCGGCGATCAGCCGCAGGGTTCGCTCACCCATCCCATAGACGAGCAGGTCTGCCGGGGCATCTGCCAGTATGGACTGCCTCACTGAATCCGACCAGAAATCATAGTGTGCAAACCGTCTGAGGCTCGCCTCGATCCCCCCGATCACAATCGGGGTGTTCCGGAAGAGTGACCTGAGTTTGTTCGTGTAGACGATCGTCGCTCGATCGGGCCGTTTCAATCTCCCCCCGGGCGAATAGGCGTCCTTCTGTCGGCGTTTTTTATTCGGGGTCTGCGCATTCACCATCGAATCGACATTCCCGGCAGATACGGCAAAGAAGAGGCGTGGGGTGCCGAGTGACAGGAAATCCTCGTCCTTTTGCCAGTCCGGCTGCGGGATGATCCCGACGGTATACCCGGCTGACCAGAGGTTCCGGCCGAGGATCGCAGCGGCAAAAGAGGGATGATCCACATATGCATCGCCTGAGACGATGATGATGTCAAAAGAATCGATCCCGAGTTTCTCTTTCTCCTTCCCGGTGATGGGGAGGAAGCGGGGCTCTTCAACAAGATTGCGGGTCATGTGAGGCCGGTATCCCTGGCCCGGCGGAGTGTCAGGATGAATGCCGATCCCTCCTCCTGCCTTCCGGCAATCCTGTCAGTTACCCGGATAGATCCACCATACCGCTCAGCCAGTGTCATGCAGATATAGAGCCCTATTCCAAGCCCCTTCTTCTTTGATCCGATCCTCAGGTTCCTGGTAAAGAGCTGTTCTTTCTCTGCATCCGAAATCCCTGGTCCGTTGTCTTCAATAGTGACAATCACCTCATCTTCTTCTTCTCTGACAGAAACCCCGATCATTGAGCCGGCTCCTCCGTATTTCATCGCATTACTGAAGAGATTTAAGAAGATCCCGGAGAGAAGCTCATCTGCATAGACGACTGCACCAGATGGTGTAAACTGGATATCAACCCCTACCGGAATCGCCCTTTGAATAACAGGATCGAGTGGGATCGGCCTCTGGCTCTCATCTCCTCCCTCGCGGATCGATCGGATCATCATCACATTCCGATGGATCTCCGCTGCGGTGTCGAGTGCGGATCTGATAATACCTATATATCTCTCCCTCTCCTCGTCATCCGCATCCTTCAGGAGTTCAAGGCCTCCCCCAATGATCATATGGGCATTATTGACATCATGGACGAGAATATCAAGGAAGAGATGTGCCAGATCGTTTGCCGTCTTCAGTTCATCCCGCATCATTCCTGACCGGATGGCACCGCCTATCTCTCTCCCGATGCTTATCAGGAGGGACTGTTCATCTGAATCAAACCCCTCCTTTCCCTGTGAGAAGAGATTGATTGAACCGTGAACCGTCTCGTCAGATATGAGCGGGATGATCCCAACAGCAGTCGGAAAGTTCAGATCAGTGACCTCCCCGATACCGATGATGCCCGATGCCTCTTTGTCACGGATCTCGCAGAAGATGGGCTCTCCCCTCTTGTATACCGTAGTATATGGTTCTTTTGTTGTGGGAAGGCAGATATGCACTCTACGTACCGGGCAGCCGGGCAGACTCCCCCTGCTGACTGCAAGATGCGCTTTGCCCGCATAGGGGCGGGTGGTATAGATGGCAATGAGTGTATTCTCAAAGAGTGCATGAAGTTCGTCCGCTGCAACAGCGAGCGCATCCTCAATCTTCTCTTCGGTATGCATCGCGAGGATTACGGTGTTGGTCATCTGGAGGAGGCGGTACTGGGAAGCAACTTTCTTTTGTGCATCAATAAGGGGGGTAATATCTGTAATAATCGCCATAATCCGATTTCGTTCCCCGATCTTAATCGGTGTTAAGATCACCTCTGTCTTTCTCTCGATCCCTCCGGCAGCCGTATATATCCACCCAAATTTTATTGGTCCCCGTTCCAGCTGAGAGAGCATTATCTTCATTTGTTCAACAGAGGACTCTTCACCCGGTTGCATGGCAGGGGAGAGATCCGCTGGTCTTCTCCCGATCAGCTTATCAGATGCTATCCCGAAGAATTCTCCTGAGGCAGCATTTGCCCGTGAAATCGTTCCATTTTCCAGAATGAGGATACATTGCGGGAAGGATTCAAAGCACTCATCGAGAAACAGATACTCTTGATCCCGGAATGAGGCATCCGCTTGAGTGCCATATTTTGGTTTTGCCTCATGGTATACCGGATCAATCCTCTCTTTGTTAATAATGATTGAACTTCGTTCTTCTGGAGTAAAAACATTCTGGAGGCTTTCTTCCTATCCTCTCCACAAGCATCAGAAGGAAAGGGCATATGATGAGAAGAGCATGGAGATGGATAATTCTGAGGGTGTGTGAAATTTGTTCCTTCTCATTTATTTCTGGATACCTGAAGTATCTGGAGAGATAATGTCCGGTACCTTCTCGTCGGTGATATCGGTTATAATGGAGAGGACATACCGCATCTGCCCGGTACTTGAGAAGATTGGTATCTTCTTCGTCTGGATCATCCGTGGTTCTGAACCTTGATTTCGTGAGAACTGCTGTATTGCAAGCAGGCTCTTATGTGTTGCTTCGACTTCCCTGGTTGTCTCTGCCCAGAAAGCGGCAAATTCTTCAGGAAAGATACGATCGGGTTTCTTGCCCGCAAGGAACTCACGGGGAAACCCGATAAACTCTTCTGCCGCATGATTAAAGAAGACGAGCGTATGTTCATCCAGCTCTTCAACAGCTACCACATCGGGGATATTCTCAACAATTGATGTGAGAAAATCCTTCCACTGACGGACATGCTTGACAGCACGGTTCCTCTCTGATACATTCCGAAATGCACCCCGGTACCCGAGGAGTACCGGATGGCCGTCTGCATCATGGATGATGATCGGGTTTCCAGAGAGCTCAATTGCGATTGCTTCACCATCCGGCTTCAGAAAGCTGCATTCGACAAGCGGCCATGCAGATCGGGCAGATATGGATGGTTGTATCGTTCGGAGAAAGCGCTTCTTCTCATCATCTTTCATAAAGTCGGTAAAACGGCACCCGATCATCTCATCAGGGGAGAGGCCGCAGACCGTCTCTGCACGGGGACTGATGTAGGTGATCGCCCCTTTCTCATCGGCTGCCCAGATCACGTCACTGATATCGGAGACGAGTGTCCGGAACATCTCTTCACTCTGCCTGAGTTTCTCCTCAGCCCTGACCTGGTCGGTGATCTCTTCAAGGATGATCGTAATGCCGGGTCCCCCGTTATCAAAGACGGTCTGGATGATCTTCTGGCGGAAGAAGTGTTCGTCTGTACCTCTCATCAGCCGGATCACCTCTCCTGATCCGCTCTTTCTCCCGGGATCATTGATCTTAGCCATAAGATCCGGGTGGGAGAAGATGGCAAGCCTGGTCTCTTCCAGGGGAAATCCGATCGTCTCCTCACGGGTAGTTCTGCAGAAGGTGAGGATCTGATCGTTTGCCTGGATGATCCGCCCTTCAGCATCCAGTATCATGACCAGGTCCGAGGAGCTGTTGAGCATCGCGTGTATCGGTACCCGCTGGGAGAGGAAGTAGACTTTTGCCTTCCCAAATGTCCGTTTATCAACCTGCCCTGCAACAAGGAGCATATCGAGGTACCGTGCAGCGGTATTGCGGTTGATACCAAGAGAAGAGGCGATCTCGCCGACGGACATTCCGCGCGGATTGCTCCTGAGGAGTTCGGTGATCCGGCTCATTTCCGCGGGGTACGAATGCATCATAGTAGGTATTGCCTGTTTCGGATAAATGTATTTCGACATTGCTGTGCATCAAAATTAGCATCGATGCCGAGCATTGAGAGAAATATTTATATTCTCAATTGACATTTGTAGTAATGGACAACCGTGAATCCCATGGATTCCGGTATCGCCCATCCATCCAGATGAAGGCGTGCGTCCTGCCCCGGGTGCAGCCGACCTCAAGAATTCAAAGGTTCAGACATTCATTCCATAGTGTCCGGCTACACACCTCTCAATCGATCGAAATACGCGTCAATCGATAACTACCCGGACAGTCATTTGGTTGCACCGGGGCACGCCACCTTCCACACCAGCCACTATATCCTGTGCCGTGCGGGCATGTACAAATCCCCTTTCTCCTCCTTTTCATTTTTATAAAAGGAAAAATCAGATGATATTGTATTTCGTTGTCCTCTGGAGGAGACGCCGTCCGATATCTGTTGATATCCTCTCCATCGTCTTTGGATCAAGGTATCCTGCCTCTGATCCGCCTGCTTCAACCGAGACATCATCTGAGAACATCGTCCCGCCGAGATCGTCCCCGCCTGATGCGAGAGCGATCTGGGTGAGCTTGATCCCGAATTTCCCCCATGGAACCTGGATATGATCGAAGTTATCAAGGAAGAGCCGTGAAACGGCGATCATCAGGAGATCTTCCCTGCCTGTTGCGCCGGCTGGTGCAAGTCCTTTCTCATAGAGCTTTGTATTCTGGTGGAGGTAGGAGAGAGGGACAAGCTCGGTGAAACCCCCGGTCTCGTCCTGTATCGATCGCAGAATGTCCAGATGGGTGATCCGATCGGCCGGGGTTTCAGAAGATCCGTACATGATCGTTGATGTACTTCTCATCCCGATACCATGTGCCTCTTTGATGATTTTGACCCATGTGGCTGTATCGACCTTTGCCGGGCAGATCACCTTCCGGACATCATCGACAAGGATCTCAGCAGCAGTCCCCTGAAGGGTGCCAAGTCCTGCATCCTTCAGCCGCCCAAGTGCCTCGCGGGTAGAAATTCCACTTTTTCCGGCGATATAGGCGACCTCATCCGGGCTGGCTGTATGAATATCAATACCTGGCGCCTCATCATGGACGGTCTGTATAATCTCTGCATAACTCTCCATCGTGTAATCCGGGTGGACACCCGAGAGGAGGCAGATCTCGGTGATATCCCGGGAGAGGGCGAGTTTCACCTTCTGCCGGATGCGGTCCGGGTCATCAAAGAAGGCCTCCGGATCGCTCTTTCTCCGCCCGAATGCACAGAACCCGCAGAGGTTTTTGCAGATATTGGTGATATGGATATTCTGGTTTCTGACATAGGTGACGACATCGCCGACCTTCTCCTCCCGGAGCTCGTCTGCTGCGCAGCAGATGGTAAAAATATCCCGACCGGTTGCCTTCAGCAGATGGAGCCCCTCCTCATAAGAAAGCCGGTGGCCGCCCAGGCAGTCATCAAGCAGTTGGTTCGTCCAAATCATGATTTTACCTTTTAGTTATTCTCTCTCCGCCTTGAGGCGATCAATTCCTGTATAATAATAATCGCGATGATGAGTATCGCAAATTCAACAATATGCAATGGGAGATAGCCAACCAGCGGAATGGAAAATACCGCCTTGCCGATGATCCATTCATCCCTGACGGGCTCGATTCTGCCGATACCGGGGTGTGTTGTCACCTGATCGATCACCTGGTTGTTGTCGCCTTTTGTGATGATGCCGCCATGCGGATTCTGAAACGCAAGTTCATTTTCTGCGACCTCTGCATCGATCCTAACCAGAGCACGGTGGATGATCGGGTGGATACTATCATATCCATTTGGCCTGAAGACGATGACATCGCCAGGATGGCCAAATGAGCTATGCCCGGACGCCACCCCCTCTTCTGCGGTGATCAGAGATCCAAACCGGTCAGGTGCAACAACAAAGACGAGATCGCCGATCTGCATCTCGGGGAGCATGCTCCCGGATTCTACAGCCACTACTGCCGGCCATGTTCCGGATGCCAGAAAGAGGATGAGTGCCACACCTCCGACAACACATGCAACCCAGAGGAGATCACGGGCAAGTGAAACCGCCGGATGATCGCTCTCTCTGAACCGGCTGATGAGGGACTTCTCCTCAGGTTCTGGTCTTTGGGCCCTCTTTGATAGAGTCATCTGTGTCTAGTGTATGTCCCGGCTCGTTCTTGATGTTTTCTTATTGGATGAGAAAAACCACTGTCGCGATTATTTTCTGTGGGGAACTATTTTATCAGCTACCTCAACAGACATGTACTGATACGTCTATGCCCTGTACAATTATTGTTGGTGGCTTTTTTGGCGATGAGGGGAAAGGTAAGATCGTTGCCCACATCGCCCATCAGGATCACCCGACTATCATCTCCCGTGGTGGCGTCGGGCCAAACGCCGGCCACACTGTTTTAGTGGGAGATAAGGAATATGGTGTCCGGATGGTTCCATCCGGTTTCGTCTACGAAAAAGCCGATCTCTGTATCGGGTCTGGTGTCCTTGTTGATCCAAGAGTCTTTCTGCATGAGGTTGATCTGGTCGGGGCATCCGGCAGGATCTATATCGATGGACGGTGCGGGGTCATTGAAGAGGAGCATATTACCCGCGACAGGGAGAGCGAGCATCTCTCAAAGAAGATTGGGAGCACCGGATCCGGGTGTGGGCCGGCAAATGCCGACCGGGTACTCAGGATATCCCGGCAGGCAAAAGACCTCCCTGAACTCGCCCCCTATATCGTCGATGTTGCAGAGAAGGTGAATGTCGCAATTAAGAACGGTGAAAACGTCATCCTTGAAGGAACCCAGGGTTTTGGGATCTCACTCTACTTTGGAACCTACCCGTATGTCACAAGCAAAGATACCTCTGCATCCCAGATTGCAGCAGACTGCGGGGTCGGGCCGACACAGATTGATGATGTGATCGTCGTCTTCAAGGCATTCCCGACACGGGTCGGCGAAGGTCCCTTCTCAACCGAGATGAGCTTTGACAAATCCCATGAGATGGGGATTGTTGAGTATGGGACTGTCACCCACAGGGAGCGGCGGATCGGGAACTGGGATGGCCAGATGGCAAGATATTCTGCCATGATCAATGGCTGCACCCAGGTTGCGATCACCGGTATCGATCGGGTTGATCCCGCCTGTTTTGGAGTCACAGAGTACGATCAGCTTACAGAGACCGCAAAGGTTTTCATCCGGCAGGTAGAGGAAGATGTTGGAAGCCCAGTGACTATCATCTCAACCGGGCCGGAACTTTCACAAATTATAGATCTGAGGACGAAGCGATGAAACGATGGCTGATGGATATTCTCTGCTGCCCGGTCTGCAAAGGTGATATTCTCCTGACGGTTACAGAGGAGAATGAAGAAGAGATCATCGAAGGAAGCCTCAGGTGTGAAGCCTGCCACCTTGACTATCCGATACATGAGGGAATTCCAAACCTCCTCCCTCCTGAATCAGCTACAGATTAGGAGTCTTTGATCGAATGACTGTCGTTGATGTGCATCTGAACCGCCGGGGGGTCAATACCATCGAACTCTCCGCACGTGAGGCCCCGGTGGATGCAGGCAGCGACCTGTCCATTCGATTCAAAAACTATGGCTCTCCAACCCATGCCACCATACGGACACAGAACGGGCATGGCTTTACCGATTTCCTCCATGAAAACCTCTATGTTGATGGTGATATTGAGTACAGTATACCAATACGGGATTCTTCAGGGGATGGAATCTTTGATCTCGAATTCATCACCGGATATGGCGCCAGATCAACCCGGATGAAGGTCGTGGTGAGCAAGGCATGCCCGGTTTGTATTCCCGAGGAAGAAGAAGAGGTGATGAAAGAGGAGCAGGTAACAAGGAAGATGCCTCATATGCTTACCCTGATACCCTGTATCATTGCCTGCATCACCTATCTCGTCTGGCTCTCTTTCCGTGGTGCCACGCTTGCACCGGTTGATGCGTTCGTCACCGTCTTTATCGTACTCCTTCTCCTCATTGGAGTCGTCACTGCATGCCGCTCTCCGGAACCATCCTGGTAGCGGCCCTTCTTATTGACCGGTGTATCGGGGATCCGCATACCCCGTACCATCCGGTTGCCCTCCTTGGACGGTTTATCGGATGGTGGGGGCGGCCGTCCGAATACCGGCGAAGTTTCCACCGCATCGCCGGCTGCCTCTTCTGGCTCTTGACCGTCATCCTCTTCATGCTTCCGTTCCTTCTCTTTGATCAGCTGGTGAGGGGATATGAAATATGGTGGCTCTACCTGCTCGCAGCACCGTTTCTCCTGAAGAGTACCTTCGCATGGAGATCCCTCGAAGAACATGCGTTCTCGGTGGAAGAAGGGCTCAGGGCAGATCCCGATGCCGGGAGATCCGCCGTCTCGATGATGGTCTCCCGGAAGACTGCCACACTCACCGACGAGCAGGTCCGATCTGCTGCATATGAATCGGTCGCCGAGAACCTTGTCGATTCGATCATCGCCCCTCTCTTCTGGTTTGCAGTTCTCGGCCTCCCCGGAGCCGCAATGTACCGTGCAGCCAACACGATGGATGCGATGCTCGGGTACCGGGATGAGCGGGAGGCGCTTGGCTGGTTCTCTGCCCGTGCAGATGACGTGCTCTCTTATATCCCGGCACGGATCGCTGGTTGCCTCCTGATGGTATGGTTTGCGCTCCGGGGACGAGGGAGAGCAGCTCTCTCTATTCTCAGAAGGGATGCAAAGAAGAGGCCCGGTTTTAATGGCGGCATTCCGATGGCGCTCGTTGCGGGCGGCTGCGGGATTGTGTTTGATAAGCCGGATGGATACCGGATCGGGGACTCTCTCCATTCCCTTGAAGAGGGGGGAAGATGCGTGATCGCTGCTGTGCGGGGTGCGACTGTGATCTTTTCGCTCCTCCTGATCCTCCTGTCGCTCTCTTCTTTTCTTCTATCCGGTGATATTCTCCCCCTGATCCCTCTTATCTGACGGAATATAAAAAAATAGAGTGTATTTATCGGTGGAATATCTGTCTTCTCGCATTTGGATGAAAACCCCTTCTACCGCCATGCTATAATTTATCGGTTCAACTGATCCATATAAACCCATGATTCTTGAAGAGCTGAAGTTTGGAACAGAGCTTCTGAAACGGGGTTTTGCATCCATGCAGAAGGGGGGCGTCATCATGGATGTTGTCTCCGCTGAGCAGGCGGTGATCGCAGAGAATGCAGGTGCAGTTGCGGTGATGGCACTCGAACGGGTCCCTGCTGATATCAGGAAAGCCGGGGGTGTCTCCCGGATGGCAGATCCGACAAAGATCGTCGAGATAACAGAAGCCGTCTCGATCCCGGTGATGGCAAAGGTCAGGATCGGCCACTTTGTCGAGGCACAGGTGCTCCAGGAGCTTGGTGTCGATATGATCGATGAGTCCGAGGTGCTGACACCGGCAGATGAGGAGTTCCATGTGGACAAGAAGGCATTCTCGGTGCCGTTTGTCTGTGGTGCCCGGAACCTTGGCGAGGCGCTCAGGCGGATCAATGAAGGGGCTGCCATGATCCGGACAAAGGGAGAAGCAGGCACTGGAAACGTCGTCGAGGCGGTCCGTCACATGCGGGCGATCCAGTCTGAGATCCGGATGCTGAAAGGGATGGATGATCAGGAACGGGCAGGGTATGCCCGGAAGATCGAAGCCCCGTTCGAGCTGGTTCTGGATGTGGCAAACCGCGGACGGCTCCCTGTTGTAAACTTCTCGGCAGGCGGAATCGCAACCCCATCAGATGCAGCACTGATGATGCAGCTTGGTGCAGACGGTGTCTTTGTCGGCTCAGGGATCTTCAAATCAGAAAACCCTGAGAAGATGGCAAAAGCGATCGTCGAGACCGTCCATCATTTCAATGATCCAAAGGTGATCGCAGAGGTAAGCCGTGGACTCGGCGAGGCTATGCCGGGTATTGATGTCCATACCTTAACTCCGGATGAGAGGTTGCAGACACGTGGCTGGTAAGATCGGTGTCCTTGCCCTTCAGGGCGACGTATCTGAGCATGTAACTGCATTCGAAGATGCGCTTGGCCCGGATGGAGAGGTATCCCTCTTCCGGGATGCATCCGATATCAACCGGTTTGACGGGATCGCACTCCCCGGTGGTGAATCAACGACCATCATGCGGCTGATCCAGAAGGCGGGGATGTTCCGCCCCCTTCAGCAGTATGAGGGGGGGATCTTTGCCACCTGTGCCGGGATGGTGCTGCTTGCATCCGAGGTGCAGGATGACAGCCTCTTTGAACCGCTTGGTGTGATGGATATGACCGTGAAGCGGAATGCCTTTGGCCGCCAAAGGGAGTCGTTTGAGGCTGATATCGAATGTGCAGGTCTTGAAACACCCTTCCATGCGGTCTTCATCCGGGCGCCTGTTGTTACCCGTGTAGGGTATGGAACCGAGGTGCTTGCGTCCCTCCCGCAGGGGTACGTTGCAATCCGGCACGGCCTACACATGGCCTTTTCATTCCACCCCGAACTTGGTGGAGACCTGAGGTTCCACCGGCTCTTCCTTGAAAGGCTCGGCCTCTGAATTGTTCAGAGGAGTTCGAGCGCTTCTTTTCCAGTCATTCCGATGACGATGCCACGTTTTGTGGCGGGAATGTTTACTTCCTTCACCATCGCATCCAGGATCTCATCGATGGTGGCAATAGATGGTCCAGCAACCGGTTTCATCTTCGCTGCAGGGGTACCGAACCGCTCAAGTGCAGCGATATCAAAAGCGCCGCACCCGATCATCCCTTCTTCAGTTGTTATGAAGACGAGGTTCACCGAGCCAACGGGTATTGCGTATCCTTCTGCTGACTGGTTATTGAGTTGAATTGTCGTATGGATCAAATCTCTTCACTCGTGTTTAATCATCCAGTGTTCCGAAATAGGAGACGATCCGATCTGCTATCGTCTTTGCAGAGCTCATGGCGAGCGTATCGGATCGGACATCGCCCGGCAGGTATCCTCTTCCGATGATGTGGCCAAGGTATCCGAATTCATGGGTTGAGAGGAATGCCTCAAGGGTTTCAAGTGCCCGTGTACCGCCTTTATCGGCACAGATGGTGATTGCCACAGCTTTTCGCCCGGCAAGCTGCCGGTCATGATAGAGTGAGTATGTACGATCGATCAGGTTCTTCACCTGTCCCGAGACATCAAAGTAATAGGTGGGAGATCCGATCACAAGGAGGTCCGCGTGGATCATCTTCTCTGCGATCTCCGGCCAGTCATCGTTTTTAATCGTGCACCACTTCTCTTCCTTGCATTTCTCGCACCCGATACAGGGATGGATCTCTTTTCCTGCAAGGGTGATGTACTCAGTCGGTATCCCTTTCTCAGAGATATGGCTGAGCACCTCCTGAACAAGGATGGCGGTGTTTCCCCCCGCCCTCATACTCCCGGAAATCCCAAGAACCTTCATAGAGGTATCCTTTGTCTGGTATGACTAATACCTTGTGATCGCGGCTACAAGACCAATAGATACAAATGCCCGAGCCACTGCTTCTGTCGGATCATCCGGCCGTACAAAGAGATGGGATCTGCATCCGCAATCAGAAGATCCAAACCGTGGGATAAAATCACCCCCGATCGCCTCTGCCAGGGAACATTCGAACCGCGATGTGGTGGCTGCCGACACACTCGCAATAAGTGAGATTCCCCTGTCCTGAAGGAGATAATCGATATGCCAGTGCGGCTTCCGAATCTCCTGTGATAGTGTGAGATGGCGCTGTACCCGGATGAGGCCGCCCGGACCAAGCGCAGATCCCACATAGATGAGGTATCCTTTGGGCAGGATGATGTCGCCAAGTGCCCCCACCCGGATCGTTTTGCCATCAGACCTGAGGATCAGGGCATAGATCCCTTTATCCATAGTATGTTCTGAGGCTCTGCTGCGTGGCGAGGAGGTGCCTCTTAGCACCTTCTGGCACCGGCCGCTCATGCCCCGGATAGAGCCCTTCCACGTCAAGGGGTGCCAGCCTGTCGACTGAAGCCCTCAGTTCGGAGGCACTTCCGCCGGGGAAGTCTGTCCTTCCGAATGAGCCTCCTGGAAAGACGGTATCACCGGAGATGAGTGCGCGTTCTGCTTCATCATAGAGGCAGATACTTCCCCTTGTATGGCCCGGGGTATGGATTACAAGGAGATCGCCTATCCGGTCACCGTCAGCGAGTATCCGATCCGGTAGTACCATGGGGGGGCGTGCACCGAAATTAAATGAGAGGCTCTCTACTTCAGATCGAAGAGCGATTGCATCCTCTTCATGGATATAGACCTCTGCCCCGGTCATCGCCTGAATCTCTGCGAGATGCGCGGTATGGTCGAAATGGCCGTGCGTCAGAATGATTCTTTTAATCTGGTCGGAAAACCGCTCAAGCGCCATTGGAAAAACTCCGGCATCGATCAGCACCTCGCCGATGATATAGGAGTTCGCCTGCCAGCCGCTACCGGGAATCCACTGGATTGGCATGCAGGATAATAAGCTCTCCAGACAGATGGTTCTTATGCACTCACTCATCAGGCAGTGCCAATCCGGCCTGCCTTCAGGGCTGAACGATCTGGCAGCAACAGAAGGCATCCCTCCGGAAAAGATGGCAAAGTCCATTGCCTGCGGGCGTATGGTTGTTCCTGCCAACCAGCGGCGTGAGATCAGCCCTGCTGCTATTGGAGAAGGGTGCCGTGTCAAGGTGAATGTGAACATCGGCACCTCACAGGGGCGGTGTGATCAGGATCTTGAGATGAGGAAGGCTGAGGCAGCCCTCTCGGTAGGTGCCGATGCCCTGATGGATCTCTCGACAGCAGGGGATCTTACGGCGATCCGAAAGAAGATCCTCTCGCTGCCGGTGCCGGTTGGGACCGTTCCCATCTATGAGGCGATCAGGCGGGCGGGATCAGCTGCTGATCTCACCGCCGATATCCTCTTCTCGGTGATCAGGGATCAATGCCGGCAGGGCGTGGATTTCCTGACCCTCCATTGCGGGGTGAACAAGGATGCACTTGAAGCCCTCAGGATCGATCCCCGGATGCTTGGTGTCGTATCACGGGGCGGGGCATTCCATGTGGCATGGATGGTAACAACCGGTGAAGAGAACCCGCTCTACGCAGAGTATGACTACCTGCTTGAGATACTCAAAGAAGATGATGTCACGATCAGCCTGGGTGATGGGATGCGGCCAGGCGCCCTTGTCGACAGCGGCCGCCTTGCCAAGACGACCGAATACTTAACCCTCGGAAAGCTTGCCCGCGGTGCCCTTGATGCGGGTGTCCAGCGGATGATCGAGGGGCCCGGCCATATCCCGATCAACGAGGTCGCATGGAATGTGAAGGTGATCAAAGAGGTGACCGATCATGCACCCCTGTACCTCCTCGGCCCCCTCGTCACCGATATCGCGACCGGATATGATCATGTAGTAGGCGCAATCGGTGGTGCGATCGCCGCATCTTCCGGAGCAGACTTCCTCTGCATGGTCTCGCCCGCAGAGCACCTTGCGCTCCCCAATGTCGAAGAGATCATCGAGGGGACGCGGGTTGCCAGGATCGCCGCCCATGTCGGGGATATCACCCGGCGGGGGGGTGTGAGCGGGTCTCCCGAGGAGATTCGGATGGCTGTTGCACGGCGGGACCTCGACTGGGAGGCGCAGTATGCCGAGATGCTCTTCCCCGACTATGCCCGTTCGATCCATGACCGTGACTCCGAGCGTGAGACCTGCTCGATGTGTGGGGATCTCTGTGCTGTGAAGATGGTGCGGGATCTCCTGCAGAAAAGGGAATAAGTGGGTCTGGGGATTGCCTTATGCAACCCCGAGAATCCGCGCGGCAAGGTGTGCGGCGTTCTCGCCACCGTCGACTGCGACACAGGCGACGGGTACACCTTTTGGCATCTGAACGATCGAGAGAAGGGCATCGAGGCCACCCATCTGTTTCCCGGCGACCGGGACACCAATGACGGGTCTTTTGGTTTTTGAGGCGATAACGCCGGGAAGAGCGGCGGACATCCCGGCGATTCCGATGAAGACCTTTGCATCGCTTTCCCTGACATACTGAATAAGCAGTTCGGGGTCACGATGGGCAGATATTACCTTCTTCTCATAACTCAGGCCATATTCATCGAGTGTTGCGCAGACTTTGCGAACGATCGCTTCGTCTGATTGGGATCCTGCGATGACAGCTACGTCGACCATAGGCTTCACTATCTATTAAGAGGTTTATCTTCTTATAGTACGGACGATCAGGATGCAGAACGAAATACTCCTTATGATGCCCGGGCCGGTGCCTATGCCGGAACGGGTGAAAAATGCGATGAGCCGTCAGGCGATTAATCATCGCGGCGAAGAGTTTGGCGGGGTTTATGCAGACTGCGTCAGGGTGTTGAAACCCTTTTTCGGGACCAAAAACGAGATCTTTATCCTGAGCGGATCGGGGACCGCGGGTATGGAGGCGGCGATTGCCAATATTGGTGTCGGCAAAAAGATCGTCTCGCTGGTAAATGGCAAGTTCGGTGAGCGGCTTGCGGAGATTAGCGGCCGTTATGGGGAACTGACTGCAATCGAGTCGGAATGGGGGCACCCGCTTGGGCTGGATGCACTTGCAGAGGCGCTTGAGAACGGTGCCGAAGTCGTAACGATGGTCCATAACGAGACTTCAGCCGGTATCCTCAATCCCGCCGCAGAAGTTGGGAAGCTTGCCCGGAAGCACGATGCCCTCTTCATCATGGATGGGATCACCTCCATCGGCGGCGATCATGTGGCAGCAGATGAGTGGGGAGCAGATATTGCAATCGTCGGCTCACAGAAATGCCTTGCCGCCCCGGCAGGACTCTCTGCGGTATCGGTCTCGGAGCGGGCATGGGAGCGCCTCTCAGAGAAACGCCCATATTATCTTGATCTGAAGGCATACCGGAAGGCTGCATCGAAGAAGCCGATGGAGACCCCCTATACTCCGGCAGTTCCGCTCTTCTTTGCATTCCGTGAGGCATGCCTCATCGCAGAAGAGGAGGGTCTGGAAAACCGTATTGCGAGGCACCGGAGACTTGCGGATGCGGTGCGTGCCGCGGCAGCTGCCTGGGGGCTTGAACTGCTGCCGGTATCGGATGCACTCCACTCGCCATCCAACACGGCGACCGCGATTCTGTATCCGGATGGAATCAGCGACTCCGATCTCCGTTCCGGTGTGAAGAAGACCGGTATCCAGATCGCAGGCGGCCAGGATCGGTTGAAAGGAAAGATCTTCAGGATCGGAACGATGGGTGCAGTCGGCACCTATGAAGTGCTTGCAACACTGGCAGCGGTGCAGGGCACCCTTCAGAAACTTGGATATACCCCGGCGGCAGATGGTGTTTCAGCCGCCCTTGAGGTGCTGGTATGAAGATAGGGATCGCAGACACGACCTTCGCACGGGTGAATATGGGTGCAGCAGCAATCGATGAGCTCAAGCGCCATGCCACCGTCAGTATCGAGCGGTATACAGTGCCCGGGATTAAGGATCTCCCGGTTGCCTGCAAGAAGCTTATTGAAGAACGTGGCTGTGATCTCGTGATGGCACTCGGGATGCCGGGCGGGAAGGATAAGGATAAACTCTGCGCACATGAGGCATCGCAGGGCCTTCAGCTCGCCATGCTGATGACAAACAAGCATATCATCGAGGTCTTCGTCCATGAGGATGAGGCAGAAGATGATCGCGAGCTTGCGTGGCTCCTTGAACAGAGGACACGGGAGCATGCAGTAAATGCCGTCAAGCTGCTCTTCTACCCACGGGAGCTTGAACGGGATGCGGGCACCGGACAGCGGCAGGGATTTCCAGATGCTGGTCCCGCACGACAATAGGAGATGATGATTCTATGACAATTAAACTCGGATTTGTGGTTGCGGAGTTCAACCGTGACATTACCTACATGATGGAGATTGAGGCAGAAGAGCACGCAAAGTTCCTTGGAGCCGAGGTGATTGAGCGGTCATATGTTCCCGGAGCCTATGACATGCCGCTTGCCATCAAGAAGATGCTCAAAGACGGAAATGTCGATGCGGTTGTAACAATCGGCTGTGTGATCGAGGGTGCAACCGGCCATGACCAGATTGTGGTTCAGCATGCATCCCGGAAGATCATCGATCTCTCCCTTGAGTTCGAGAAACCGGTTGCCCTTGGCATCTCAGGACCCGGTATGACCCGGCTCGAGGCGCAGGAGCGGGTTGACTATGCCCGGAGAGCTGTTGAATCCGCAGTGAAGCTTGTCCAGCGATTGGCATGAGAAATCTTTCAAGGGCGATTGGTGCGATCACGCCGTCGGCGACGATGGCGATCGCCGATCGGGCAAAAGCGATGATACGGGATGGGATCGATGTGATCAGCCTCTCTATAGGAGAGCCTGATTTCCCGACACCTCAGCATATCACTGATGCGGCGATCGATGCCTTGCAGAGGGGAGAGACGCACTATGCCCCCTCACGCGGGATTCCCGAACTGCTGGAGGCGGTTGCTGAAAAATTCTCGACCGAGAATGCAATCCCCGCGTCACCGGCTGATTGTATCGTGACTGCCGGGGCAAAGGATGCGATCCGGCTCCTCTGCCAGGCGGTGCTGAACCCCGGTGATGAAGCCATCATCCTTGACCCTTCCTGGGTCTCGTATGAGCCCTGTATCCGGATGGCCGGGGGAAAAGCCGTCCACTATCCGCTTGACCCTGTTACCTTCCAGCCCGGGGAGTCGCTTGCGGAGGCGATCACCCCTGCAACCAGGATGATCATCGTGAATACGCCATCGAACCCGACGGGATCGATCCTGACACGTTCATCGCTTGGGATGATTGCGGATCTCTGTTCTGATCACGATCTCCTTGCACTTTCAGATGAGATCTATGAGAAGCTCGTCTATGATGGAGCAGAGCATATCTCGCTTGCCTCGATTCATGACATGGCAGAACGGACGGTCACGATAAACGGGTTCTCAAAGGCGTATGCGATGACCGGTTGGCGGCTTGGGTATGCGGCAGGCCCGTCGCAGGTGATCAATTACATGAACCGGATCCAGCAGCACTCGGTCTCCCATCCGACGACCTTTGTGATGTGGGGTGGTGTTGCTGCATTGAAGGGCGATCAGTCCTGTGTTGCAGAGATGCGGGATGAGTTTGCCAGACGCAGGAGTTTTGTCATCTCACGGCTCAGGCAGGCCGGGTTTGCATGTGCGCCAGCTGACGGCGCCTTCTATGCGTTTGCTAATGTCGGCGGCGATGACAGTGCTGTTGCCTCAGAATGGCTTGAGGAGAAGCATGTTGCCGTGACGCCGGGATCGGCGTTCTGTGCGCCTGGCTGGGTGCGGATGAGCTATGCGACATCGATGGAACGGCTGGAAGAGGCGCTGGATAGGGTGTGTGGGGAGTGAGAATTCTGTTCTTACCCTGCTCTTGATCTTACCGATACCATTATTTTTCCAATCTTCCGAAGAACCAGGATAGACAAATGCTCTCCTCCCACCCGGATGACCCGGCCACCCGCGAAAAGAAGCAGATCGCAGGGGTTGCAATCGCAAGCAACACCTTCCTTGTCATCCTGAAGCTTGCGATTGGTTTTCTCACCGGATCGGTTGCGATCATCTCCGATGCCGTACACTCGGCAACCGACATCATCGCCTCGTCAATAGCGTATTTTGCTGTCAGAAAATCTGCGCATCCAGCTGACGATCAGCATACCTTCGGGCATGGAAAATTCGAATCACTCTCGGGACTTATTGAGGCGACCCTTATCATCCTTGTTGCGTTCTTCCTCATCTATGAAGCCTCTACCGCTCTTATAAGGGGTGAGAGTTCGCTCGATCCCGATCTCCTCGGGTTCGGAATGGTGGCAGTCGGGGTGTCGGCGATCGCAAATACCCTGATCTCCCACAGGATGATGAAGATCGCCAAAAAGACCGATTCAATTGCACTTGAGAGTGATGCCTGGCATCTGAGGACCGATGTGTACACATCGGTCGGTGTCTTTGCCGGACTTATCCTGATACATTTCACCGGCATACTCCTGCTTGATGCAATAGTTGCGCTTTGCATTGCACTTGTCATCATAAGGACAGGAATCGGCCTTGTGAGGCGATCGCTTGCCGATCTCCTTGACACCCGCCTCCCGGAAGAGGAGGTGGAGCGGATCAGGGAGGTCCTGATCGCTCACTGCACTGATTATGTGAACTTCCATGGCCTGAGAACAAGGAGATCCGGCCCTGAGAGGTTCATCGAGTTCC
>NPIG01000073.1_pt1 | contig 81278 bp, 67 predicted proteins | sample 8637441 | NCBI WGS metagenome assembly NPIG01 (sample SAMN07420675, study PRJNA396082) | bioreactor metagenome | isolation source: sample BR6 brine-fed electro-methanogenic bioreactor BR | place: Japan: Kochi | collected 2016-06-14
CACAGATTCTGCTGACGAGCCGGAAAATCTTAATGGTTGCGATGGCCCTTTCGTTTCTGGCAGGTGCAGGGGTGGCCTTTTCCGCACCGCTTGACGGCGGCACTCTCGACCCATTGAGCATCCCGAAGTACGTGACCCCGCTGGTTATCCCGCCGGTGATGCCGGAAACCACGGTTCCTGCCGGCGCTCCCGCTGCCGATTACGACATAGCGGTGCGGCAATTCAAACAGCAGATTCTCCCTGGTGGGATCTGGAAGGCGCTTGATCCGTCGATTCCGGTCGATCTGCCTGCCACCCCGATCTGGAGTTACGGTCGGGCCCAGGACCCGGCGCCCGATATAACAGGGGTCCTCCCCGGGCTGGAGCCTGGAGTCGCACCGGCGCCCAACTCATCCTTCAATTACCCGGCCTTCACCTTTGAAACCCTGTCCCAACTCGGAGCGGCGACGCCGACGCCAACCACCGTCCGCTGGATGAACGACCTGGTCGTAAATCCGGCGGCCTGTCGCGCCAACCCGGTTGCGAGCAATCCCGCCTGTGCACCCCTGCCCCACCTGCTCGGCAATGTGACCGACCAGACCCTGCACTGGGCGAACCCGGTCAAAGCGACCCTGTGCGCCAACGGCCAACCAGGGGTGGATTGCCGAACCAATGACCCCTCCCCTTATCTGGGTGCCGTACCCATTGTCACCCATGTGCATGGTGCCCACGTCAATCCTGAAAGCGACGGCTATCCCGAAGCCTGGTGGCTGCCGGTGGCGGCCGACCCGACCACCTACTCTCTGAACGGGACCATCTATACCCAGTTCGACCCGACCAACAATGTTCCCGGTTCGGCACTCTATGGATATGAAAACGACCAGCCCGCGACCACCCTCTGGTACCATGACCACACCCTGGGCATGACGCGGCTCAACGTCTATGCCGGCCCGGCCGGTTTCTGGCTGGTCCGTGGCGGCGACAACGACCTGGTCGCAGGTCTTCCTGGCCCGGCTCCGGTCGCGGGTGAGGAAGTTGTCCCACTTAACACAAACACAGCAGTCCGTAACAAGATCCGCGAAATCCCGATCGTCATCCAGGACCGGTCGTTCAATGATGACGGCAGCCTCTTCTATCCCGACAATCGGGCTTTCTTCGAGGGGCTGGCGACGGGAGATCTTCAGATCCCCTTCATCCCTGATTCCGGCAGTGATATTTCCGCCATCTGGAATCCCGAGGCCTTCTTCAACACCATGGTGGTCAACGGTGTCACCTGGCCGCAGCTGGAAGTGGCCAAGGCGCGTTATCGTTTCCGCCTGCTCGACGGCTGTAACTCCCGATTCCTGAACCTGTCCCTGAAGATTGTCCAAGTTGCCAATCCGGCCGATGCGTCCTTGGTCGGCACCGAGATCCCCTTCTACCAGATCGGCGCTGAGCAGGGTTTTTTGCCCAAGGTGGTGCGGATCAAGACCGGCGAGGCAACGCCGCTGCCGAGCAACGATCCGGTCGCAGCCGCTGATCCTGACCAGGCCCTGCTGATGGGCCCCGCCGAGCGGGCTGACGTTATTGTCGATTTCAGTGAGCTCCCGAACGGCACCATCGTGCGTATGATCAATACCGGCCCTGACGAGCCTTTCGGCGGCTTCACCAACGATCCGGGCATGCCTAATGATGAGCCGGCCGCCGACCCCGACACCACCGGTCAGGTGATGCAGTTCGTGGTGAATGATGCCCTGACCGGCGCCGCGGGGTCTTCCGACGGCAAGACCGCCGACCCCGCATCCCTGGTTCTCCCCAACGAGGGTTCGCTCGGGACGGCCGTCAATGCGCCTGCGCCGCGGGCTCTTTCTCTCAACGAGGAAGGTTCCCTTACGGTGTGCGCGAAGTTCATTTTCGATGGCCCCGCTGACCTTGAAACTTCAACGTTAGTCAGGATCGAACAGATCCTCGGTATTCCGGTTGGTCCGGGCTTTGAACAAGCCTGCCTGGATGCGCAACCGGCTGACCCTAACGTCGCCGTTGAGCCGATGGGCCCCAAGGCTGCCCTGCTGGGGACCTTTGATACGGCTTCGGGGGCACCGACTCCGAAGTTGTGGGTGGACGATATCACCGAAAGCCCGATCCTGGGCGATACCGAGGAGTGGGAGATCTACAACCTGACCGCGGACGCCCATCCGATCCACCTGCACCTGGTACGGTTCGAGGTTCTTGGTCGCCGGCCTTTGGATATTCTTCCTGATGGAAGCGCGGTCAAAACGGGTACGGAAAGGGCTCAGGAGCCCACCGAGAAGGGGTACAAAGACACCGTGATCGCCTACCCCGGCGAGGTCACCCGCCTTAAGGCCAAGTTCGACAAGGCCGGTCTCTATGTCTGGCACTGCCATATCGTCGAGCACGAGGACAATGAGATGATGCGGCCTTACACGGTGCGGTATGATCCGGATAACCCGGACCTCAATGGCGACGGCTGTGTCGACCGGACGGATTATTTTATTCTGGCTGGTGTCGTGCGCTCGGGTGAGGCTTCATTGGTCAGCAACCTCAAATATGATTTGAACGGAGACGGTTTGGTCAATGTTTCCGACGCGCGTTTCCTGGTGACGAAGTTCACCAACCCACGGGGTGCCCCCTGCAACTAAAATGTTGGTAACAGTCTGCAGTCTTGGACCCTTTTGGGGGCCAGGGCTGCAGACTCTTTTCTGTTTCCTTTAACGTGAATAGGAGTGTTGAAATGAAAAAATGTTTGGCTTTTCTGGTTCTTGCCCTTTTTGTTATTGGGGTTGGTTCTGCGGGCGCGGTCACCCTGTCTCTCGACCCCGCGTTCCAGCAGGTGGGTGTCGGCAACAACGCCGTGGTCGATCTCAATATTTCCGGGTTGGGGAATTTCACCTCCCCCTCACTCGGAGGTTTTCAGCTCGATTTGACCTATGACTCAGCCATTCTGGGTTTTGATTCGGTGGCCTTCGGACCTTATCTGGGCGATGAGGGGGCGTTTGAGGTTGACAATTTATTCGATGGCTCTGTGGCGGGTTCGCTTGTCCTGAATCCAACTTCGTTTCTCTCTGCCCTTGAACTCGATGCTCTTCAGCCGGACACCTTCACCCTGGCCACCCTGACTTTTTCCGCCTTGGCCGTTGGGTATTCGAGCCTCCTTCTGGAGAATGTGGTATTGAGCGATGCTGACGGTTTTTCCTTTGCCGATGTCACCTTGCAGAATGCCGCGATCGCTCCGGTGCCCGAGCCCGGCACCTGGCTGCTGATGGGCATGGGCCTGGTCGGCCTGGTGGGCATGCGCAAGAAGTTCGGCAAAGCCTGATCATCGCCAATTTCGATCAAAAAAAGCAGGGCCAACGCTGGCCCTGCTTTTTTTGCGTGGGGGCTGAATTCTCCCGTCGGCACTGTAGACAATTGGCCGCCGAAAGGGTCGATGTTCGAAAAAATCCTGGTGGGCCATGCCCGACCGACGGCATTGAGGCCCTAGTTTTTGGGCGCTGTCCCTGTTGGTTGGACCTTCGCCCCGGCCGGCTCGACCGCGAGCAGTTCCACCTCATAGAGGACCACCTTCCCCTCCAGCGGTCCGGTCTCCCCGAAAGCCAGTTTCGAGGGGATGAAGAGTTCCCACTTGGCCCCTTCCTTCATCAGCGGCAACGCCTCCTGCCAGCCGCGCATGACTTTATTCAGTGCGATGGTCAAGGGTTCTCCCCGCTCGTAGGAGTTGTCGAATTCCTTACCGTCGATCAGGGTGCCGCGGTAATTGACCGTGACCTTGTCGTCGATGGTCGGCTGTTTGCCGGTCCCTTGCCGGACCACCTTGTACTGTAGCCCGCTCGGCAGCACGACCACACCCTTTTTTTGGGCATTTTCCTGCAAAAACCTGGCGCCTTCCTCGCGGTCTCTGGCGGAGGCCTGTTTGCGCTGTGTCTCCTGCCCGGCGACGATCTTCTTTTTCAGCTCGACCAGGGTCGTCTGCATTTCCCCTTCGCTCATCAGTGGCTTAGCCCCAGCCAAAGCGTCCTCGATCCCCTTGACCAGCGCCTCCGGGCTGAGCTCCAGGTTCTGGCGCTTGAAGTCGTCGCCGATCTGGTAGCCGACGCTGTAGTTGATCTTGTCCTGCTCGGTCTTGAGTTCGAGCTCTTGCGCGGCCGAGCACGGGGCCGCCACGAGGGTGAGCCCCAGCAACAGGGTCATCGGGTGTTTCATGCAGCTGTCCTCCTTGGGGTTGATAGGGTTTTTCAGCAAAGAAACCTCGGGAAAAATTACGGCACGAGGGAACCAAGCCCCTTCGGAAGAAATGAATATCCCGGGCCCGGAAACTTTAAAATTCTAAACGATTTTCAGGGGTTTTCCAGTGGTGCGGGGAAATCGGGAGAGGATGGGACGGGCGCTGCGGCGACGGGCATTCGGGCGGGCAAAGGCCTTCTCAAAATATAGGCCGGAACCAAAAGCTGTGCTAAACTATCGACTCAAAAAACCCGAGTGAATCCAGAGGGAACAGGGAAGGGGATAAGAGATGGCGGATCTTTCGACCACGTACATGGGCCTTTCGTTGAAAAACCCGGTTGTCGTCGCGAGCAGCAGTCTCACCGGAACCGTCGAGGGGGTGCAGCAGTGCGCCGCGGCGGGCGCCGGGGCGATCGTGCTCAAGTCGCTGTTCGAGGAGCAGATTTCCCACGAAACCGGGGCGCTGGGCCAGTATGCCGAGTATGCCGGCCACTACGAGGCGACGGAATACCTGCAGGGCTACGGCATGGAGCTGGGGCCGCGCGATTACCTCAAGCTGGTCGCAGAGGCCAAGCAGGCGGTGGCGGTGCCGGTCATCCCCAGCCTCAACTGCTTCTCCAGCGAACGCTGGGCCGACTACGCGAAAAAGCTCGAGAACGCCGGCGCCGACGCCATCGAACTCAACGTGGGGCTGATGCCCAACCAGGTGAAGCAGGAGGGGGCGGCGATCGAGGAGCGCTACTTCAAAATTCTGCACGACGTCAAGTCGCGGGTGAAGATTCCGGTGGCGATGAAGGTCGGGCCCTACTTTTCGTCTTTCGCCAACCTGGCGGAAAAGCTCTGCCGCGACCGGGCGGAGGCGCCCGAGTTCACGGTCGGCTGGTGCGGGCCGGGGGAGACCTCGAAGAAGATCGTGTGGGAGGGGGCCGACGCGCTGGTGCTGTTCAACCGCTTCTACCAGTTCGACATCGATATCGAGAAGATGGCGCTGGTGGCGGGCAACCCCTACAGCACGCCGGCGGAAATCCATACCTCGCTGCGCTGGATCTCGCTGCTGGCGGGGCGCATCAGTTGCGACCTGGCGGCCACCACCGGTATTCACGACGGCAAGGGCGCCATCAAGCAGCTGTTGGCCGGAGCGACGACGGTGCAGCTCTGCTCGACCCTATACAAGCACGGCGCCGGCCAGATCGAGAAAATTCTCGCCGAGATTCAAGCCTGGATGGAGCGGCACGATTTCGCCCGGCTCGACGAGTTTCGCGGTCGGCTCAGCCAGGCCAGGAGCCAGCGCCCCGAGAGCTACGAGCGGCTGCAGTACATCAAGCTCTTCGTCGGCATCGAGTAAGGTTCAGCGCCGGCTTGCGTGGCGGCCGGAACCGATCGGCTTGGGAAAAAGGGCGCCAGCGGCGCCCTTTTTCCGTTGGCAGGGTTCGCTCACCTCGATTTGCCGGCCAGCTTGTTGCCTTCTCTGAGCGCCTGGGTGCGGCGGTTGTTCTCGTAGGCCACTCCGGCCATGGTCATCAGGCGGTGCTGGTTGAAGGTGGTGAGCCCGCGAAAATAGTCGATCAACTCTTTTTCCTGTGCCGAAAGATCCAGGATCATGATGTGTCCTCCTTTTGACGGTATTCTCTTGCCGTGAAGCAACCCCTGTGCCGCGTTGCTAAGTTCTAGTTATTTCAGATGGATAGGGACGGTTCCCGGGCGCGCGTCGGCTGGACCGGCCGAATGATTCTCCCGGATTGTCGCCTCGTGGGGTCAGTCGAAACAAATTGCGGTGCAAACCACCCGTTCTGGTACAATAGAGGCTGTCGCCCCAGGGCGTCAGAAGGAGCGGCGGGTGTCATTTTCCGTCGCGTTAATCTTTTCCGATCAAGTGACAGGGATATGGTCAAGCGAATTCTTCTGGCTGTTGTGGGATTGATTGTGATCGTCGGAGTTCTGGCCGGCATCAAAGCGTTGCAGATCCGCAAGATGATCGACGCGAGCGCCCAGTTTTCGCCGCCGCCCGAGACCGTGACCACCGCACCGGTGCAAAGCGATTCGTGGGAGTCGCTGGTGACCGCCGTCGGTTCGCTCGCGGCGGTGCAGGGGGTGACCATCGCGGCCGAGCTGCCCGGCAAGGTGGTCGAAGTGGCCTTCGAAGCCGGTGCCCGGGTGCGCAAGGGGGATATCCTGCTGCGCCAGGATACCTCCAGCGAGCGCGCCCAACTGCCCGGGGCCGAGGCCGCGGTCGACCTGGCCCGCCTCAGCCTGGAGCGCATGCGCGACCTGCTCGCCCAGCGGGTCGTCTCCCAGTCCGAATACGACAGCGCCGAGGCGACCTACCGCGAGGCGCTGGCCGCCGCAGACAACATCCGCGCCGCGATCGGCAAGAAAACGATCCGCGCGCCCTTCTCCGGGCGGCTCGGCATCCGCCTGGTCAACCTGGGGCAGATTCTGCGCGAGGGCGACGCCATCGTTTCGCTGCAAGCCCTCGACCCGATCTTCGTCAACTTCCAGGTTCCCCAGCAGCAACTGGCGCGCATCGACACCGGCTACCGGGTACGGATCATGAGCGATGCCCTGCCCGGCGAGGAGATCACCGGGCGCATCAACGCCATCAATCCCGAAGTCGAGGCGGCGACCCGCAACCTGCGGGTGCAGGCGACCGCGGCCAACCCGCAGGAGAAGCTGCGCCCGGGCATGTACGTCACCGTGGCGGTGGTGATGCCCGAGGAGAACGCGGTCGTCACGGTGCCGGCCACCGCCATCCTCTATGCCCCCTACGGCGACTCGGTCTTCGTGGTCGAGGAAAAGACCGACGAGGCCAGCGGCAAGAGCGGTCTGGTGGCGACCCAGAAGTTCGTGCGCCTGGGCGAGAAGCGCGGCGATTTCATCGCGGTCCTCTCCGGGGTCGAGCCGGGGGAGACGGTGGTGAGCACCGGCGTGTTCAAGCTGCGCAACGGTCAGAGCGTGGTGGTCGACAACAGCCTGTCGCCCGAATTCAAGACCGCTCCGGCGCCGGCGGAAGGGTGACGGCGGCCGTGATTTATTGCATTTCGGAGATCAAGAGCGTTCCCTCATCATGAACTTCACCGACCTCTTCATTCGCCGCCCGGTCCTCGCCCTGGTGGTGAGCTTTCTCATCGTCATCGCCGGGGTTCAGGCGATTCGCTCCCTCAACGTGCGCCAGTATCCACGCAGCGAGAACGCCACCGTCACGGTGAGCACGGTCTATGTCGGCGCCAGCGCCAAGCTGGTGCGCGGCTTCATCACCACCCCGCTGGAGCGCGCCATCGCCGCCGCCGACGGCATCGACTACATGGAGTCGCAGAGCATGCTCGGCATCTCCACCATCCGGGTGCGGCTCAAGCTCAACTACGACGCCACCAAGGCGCTCGCCGAGATCAGCTCCAAGGTCGACCAGGTGCGCGCCGACCTGCCCCCCGAGGCCGAGGTACCGGTGATCAACATCGAGTCGGCCGACAGCGAGTTCGCCTCGGCCTACCTCAGTTTCACCTCCGACGATCTGCTGCAGAACGAGATCACCGACTACCTGGTGCGGGTGGTGCAGCCGCGCCTCTCGGCCCTCGAAGGGGTGCAGCGCGCCGACATTCTCGGTGCGCGCACCTTCGCCATGCGCATCTGGCTCAAGCCCGAGCGCCTGGCCGCCTTCAACGTCACCCCGGTGCAGGTGCGCCAGGCGCTGGCGGCCAACAACTTTCTCTCGGCCCTGGGTCAGACCAAGGGGGCGTTGATTCAGGTCAACCTCACCGCCAACACCAACCTGAGCACCGTCGAGGAATTCAAGCATCTGGTGGTGCGCCAGCAGGACGGCGCGCTGGTGCGCATCGAGGACATCGCCGATGTGACCCTGGGGGCCGAAGACTACGACACCGAGGTGCGCTTCTCGGGACAGACCGCGGTCTTCATGGGGATCTGGCCGCTGCCCAACGCCAACTCTCTCGACGTCATCAAGCGCGTGCGCGGCGAGATGGACGCGCTGCAGAAAGATCTCCCCACCGGTCTCGAGGCGCGGATCGCCTACGACGCCACCGAGTACATCGACAACGCCATCAAGGAGGTGGTCAAGACCCTGGGCGAGACGCTGCTGATCGTGATCGTCGTGATCTTTCTCTTTCTCGGCTCCCTGCGCTCGGCCCTGGTGCCGGTGGTGGCGATTCCCCTGTCGCTGATCGGCGGGGTTTTTCTGATGCAGGTGTTCGGCTTCACCCTCAACCTGCTGACCCTGCTCGCCATCGTGCTCTCGGTGGGGCTGGTGGTCGACGACGCCATCATCATGGTGGAGAATATCGAGCGTCACATCCGCGCGGGCGAAAAACCCCTGCACGCCGCCCTCTACGGTGCGCGCGAGCTCATCAACCCGGTTATCGCCACCACCCTGGTGCTGGCGGCGGTCTACACCCCCATCGGTCTGCAGGGAGGGTTGACCGGCTCGTTGTTTCGCGAATTCGCTTTTACCCTGACCGGCGCCATCGTGGTCTCGACCATCGTCGCCCTGACCCTGTCGCCGGTGATGTCGGGAACCCTGCTGAGGCCAGGAGCGGCCGAGCGCGGCCTGGCCGGGCGCATCTCGCGCGATTTCGAACGCCTGCGCGCGACCTACGGGCGCTGGCTCGACGCGACCCTGGCCGCGCGCCCCGCGGTCTACCTGGTGTGGAGCGTGGTGGCAGCGCTGGCGGTGCCGATGTTCACCATGTCGGCCAAGGAGCTGGCCCCGACCGAAGACCAGGGGGTGATCTTCGGCATCGTCGACGCCGCGGCCAACGCCACCCTCGACCAGACCAGCATCTTCGCCAACGCGGTCAACGACGCCTACATGAACATCCCCGAAACCCAGTTCACCTTCCAGTTGACCAATCCGACGGGCGGATTCTCCGGCATGGTGACCGAGCCCTGGGACGCCCGCGAACGCAACATCTTCGAGATTCTGCCCGAGGTGCAGCAGAAACTCATGGGAATCCCGGGCATCCAGACCTTCCCCGTGGTGCCGCCGGCGCTCCCTGGCGGCGGCCAGTTTCCGGTGGAATTCGTCCTCGCCTCCACCGCCGAGAGCGACAAGATTCTCGAGTTCGCCCAGCAGCTCAAGATGAAGGCGATCGAGAGCGGCATGTTCGCCTTTCCGCCGCTGATCGACGTGAAGATCGATCAGCCCCAGTCCGAATTCGTCATCGACCGCGACCTGGTGGCCGACCTCGGCCTCAACCTCGCCGAGGTCGGCGCCGATCTCGGCGGCATGGTGGGGGGCGACTACGTCAACCGCTTCGACATCTCGGGGCGCAGCTACAAGGTGATTCCGCAGATCCAGCGGGTCGACCGCCTCAACCCCGACCAGCTGCAGCGCATCTACGTCAGCGGGCCCGGCGGCGAATTGGTGCCCCTGGCCACCGTCGCCAGCATCCGCAACTCGGTGGTGCCGCGCTCGCTCAACCGCTTCCAGCAACTCAACGCGGTCAAGCTCAGCGGCGTGGCGGTGCGGCCGCTGGACGAGGCGCTGACCTTTCTCGAGGACGAGGCGGCGAAAATCCTGCCCCAGGGCTACCTCATCGACTACACCGGCGAGTCGCGCCAGCTGCGCAGCGAGGGCAACCAGTTTCTGCCCACCTTCGCTCTGGCCATCGCCCTGATCTTCCTGACCCTGGCGGCCCAGTTCAACAGCTTCCGCGATCCCTTCGTCATCCTCGCCGGCTCGGTGCCGCTGGCGATGTTCGGCGCGCTGGTCTTCACCTTTCTCAAGATCCCCGATCCGAACGTCCCCTTCTGGACCGCGGGCTGGACCACCACCCTCAACATCTACTCGCAGGTCGGCCTGGTGACCCTGGTCGGGCTGGTGGCCAAAAACGGCATCCTGGTGGTGGAATTCGCCAACAAGTTGCAGGAGCAGGGGCGCTCCAAGCTCGAGGCGGTGCGCGAGGCGTCGCTGGTGCGCCTGCGCCCGATCCTGATGACCAGCGTCGCCACCGTCGCCGGCCACTTCCCGCTGGTGCTGGTCACCGGCGCCGGCGCCGCGGCGCGCAATTCCATCGGCCTGGTGCTGGTCGGCGGCATGACCATCGGCACCCTCTTTACCCTCTTCGTCGTGCCGTCGATCTACATGCTGGTGGCGCGCGATCGTTCCCGGCAGGACCGCCACGCCGAGGCGTTCGAGGCGGCCTCCTGATCGCCGGCGAGCGTCCAAGGAGCGCAGGATGAGCGATCCCCTGCACGATCTGATTCGCGATCTGTCCCTGGAGCGGCTCGCGGACAACCGCTTTCGCGGTCAGAGCCGCGACGTCGGCCAGGGGAGCGTCTTCGGCGGCCAGGTGCTGGGGCAGGCGTTGAGTGCGGCGGCGCAGACGGTGAGCGAACGCAGCGTCCATTCGCTGCATGCCTATTTTTTGCTGGCCGGCGACCCCCACGAGGCGATCGTCTACGAGGTCGAACGCATCCGCGATGGACGCAGCTTCGCCACCCGCCGGGTGGTCGCCCTCCAGCACGGGCGCGCGATCTTCAACATGGCGGCCTCCTTTCAGGTGCGCGAGGCGGGCGTCGAGCACCAGAGCGCGATGCCCGAAGTGCCCGCCCCCGAGACTCTGACGAGCAAGGCCGCGCAGGCCCGGCGTCTCGCCCCGCAGGTGCCGGAAAAATTGCGCCGCTTTCTGCTGCTCGAGCGCCCCATCGAGTTTCGCCCGGTACACCCCGTCGATCTGCTCGATCCCGAGCCCCGTTCGCCCCGGCGCGAAGTCTGGCTGCGCGCCGCCGGCTCCCTCCCCGACGACCCCGTCCTGCATCAGGCGGTGCTTGCCTACGCTTCCGATTTCAGTCTGCTCGGAACCGCCTTGCTCCCCCACGGGCTGTCCTTTCTGCAAAAGCAGGTGCAGGCGGCAAGCCTCGATCACGCCATGTGGTTTCACCGCGAGTTTCGCGCCGACGAGTGGCTGCTGTATGCCATGGACAGCCCCAGCGCGAGCAACGGTAGGGGGCTGGCGCGGGGCAGCTTCTTCACCCGCGACGGGCGGTTGGTGGCTTCGGTGGCGCAGGAAGGGTTGATGCGCAAGATCGGCTGAGCAGGCACGAGAAAAGGGACGCCGAAGCAGGGACCCCGCCCCCCGCGCGGCAGCGCAAGCGCTCACAGGTAGGTTCTTCCCCCCATGTAGGTTCGCCGGAAAAAGGCATTGGACAGGCTCGCGACCCGCACCGTCTTCCCCTTGCGCGGCGCGTGGATGAAGTTGCCGCCGCCGATGTACATGCCGACGTGCGACACCTTGCCGCGTCCGGTGGTGGCGAAGAAGACCAGGTCGCCCTTTTGCAGTTGGGATTTCGTCACGTAGCGCCCGGCGGCGAACTGGTGGTAGGAGACCCGCGGCAGGTCGAGGCCGTTGAGACGGTAGCAGACCAGGGTCAGGCCACTGCAGTCGAAACCTTTGTCCGCCGAGGTGCCGCCCCAGCGGTAGGGCACCCCGAGAAAACGGCGGGCGGTGCGCACCAGTTCCTCGCGCAGCTCCCCCGGGCCGCTTCTCTGCAGGCGCGCGACGGCGTAGTCTTCGGGGACGACGATAAAGAAATCGCCGATCAACCCCTGGCGCTGCAGCCCCTCGGCCTCGGCGCGCGCCCCCTGGTAGTCGCCGTGGTTGCCGAAGCGCACCTTGTACAGCCCCGACTCGTGACGGAAGTAGAAGGCGTCGATGCCGCGTCTTTCGAGCGCCCCCTCCAGACGCACCGCGTTGTCGAGGCTGGAAAAGGCCCCGACCTGGATGGTGTAGCCCATGCGGGCCAGGGCGCTGCCGTCGGCCGGCGCGGGCGCAGCCGCATCCAGCAGGTCGGCGATGGCATCGAAATCGGGTGGCGGCGCGGGTGCGCTGCAGGCGCTCAGAAAAAGAGCGACCGCAAAAATGAGAAGGATGGACGAACGAAAAGAAGACATGGCGGTCCGCAAGAAACGAGGTTGAGGGGTACCCGTTTTTGTTAGCACATTTCGCGCGGGGAAGGGAACCGGGGCGGCAAAAAAAGAAGGGGTCGGCGTAATTCGCCAACCCCTTCTTCGATTTTTTGGTGGAGCTGATCGGGATCGAACCGACGACCTATGCGTTGCGAACGCATCGCTCTCCCAGCTGAGCTACAGCCCCAAAAAGTGCGCTCAATTTACCCAATGGCCGGGGCCTTGTCAAGAATCGTAATACCTTTTGCGGCCGCGGGGAAGCTGGATGATGAAGGTTGCCCCCTCGGGGCCGTTGAAAACTTCGATCACCCCGCGGTGGTGTTCGATGATGCGGTGGGAAATCGACAGTCCCAGGCCGGTGCCGGTGGCCTTGGTGGTGAAGAAGGGGTTGAAGATGTTGCGCAGGCTTTCGGGAGGGATGCCGCCGCCGGTGTCCTCCACCTCGACGGTAACCGCCGGGTCGCCGCGCAGGGTCGAGGGATAGGCGCGCACCGTGATGGTGCCGCCCTCTCCCATGACCTCGCGGGCGTTGCCCAAAAGGTTGATCAGGACCTGGCGCAGCTGGCGTTCGTCGCCGACGATCATCGGCAGGTCGGGGGCGAGGTTCTGCTCAATGTCGATACCCGCCTCGGTCAATTCGCGACTGACCAGGTTGAGGGCCGATCCGATCACTTCGATGATGTTGCATTCGGCAAAACACAGCATCTGGCGCTTGGAAAAGGAGAGGATGTTGGTGAGCATCTCCTCCACCCGGCGCACCTCGCGGGCGATGATTTCGGCGTACTCGTAGGGGCGTGACCCCTCGGGCACGTTCTTGAGCAGACGCTGGGCGAAGCCGCCGACGCAGACCAGGGGGTTTTTCAGCTCGTGGGCGACCGACGCGGCGATCTCGCCGATGGTGGCCAGTTTTTCCGTCTGCAGCAGGTTCTCCTGGGCCGAGCGCAGGTCGTTATGGGTGCTTTGCAGCTGCTGCACGAGCATGGCGTTCTCAATGGCGGCGCCGGCCTGGTTGGCGAACAGTTCGAGAAAGCGCAGTTCATCCTGGTCGAAGAGGCGCCCGCTGCGGCAGTTGTCGGAGACCAGGACCGCCAGGGTCTCCTTGCGTCCGAGCAGGGGGACGCAGACATAGGTGCCCAGCTCGAGCTCCCGCGCCATGGGCGAGTGGGCTTTTTCCGCGGGAACCAGAATGACCCGGCGCTCCCGCGCGGCCCGGGAAACGAAGCTGTCGGGCGCATCGAGAGGCAGGCGCTGCTGCTGCACCATGCGGCTGAAGACCGAAGAGCGTTGACTCTGCTGCACCTCGGGGGGCACCAGCGGCTCCGCGGGGGAGGCGGCCAGCTCTTGCGGTGACCAGTTTTTGAGGCTGGTTTCGCGGGTGATGCCGAGCATCCCCTGAATGTAGCGACTGCGCTCGTTGACCATGAACAGCATGGCCCGGTCGCAGCCGGCGCCCTGGGGCAGGACCGTGACCGACAGGATGAAGTGGACCAGGTCGTCGAGGCCGTGAGGGCCGTGCATGGCGCGGGAGGCGTGGTAGAGAAAAGAGATCTCCCGCAGCTTGCGGTCGTTCTCCTTGGAGACGGCGGCCAGGCGGTGCAGCCCGGAAATCCGCCCCCAGGCTTCGGCCGCCTGGACGGCCAGATCGTAGAAGAGCCGGCGGCTTTTGTCGCGGGAGACGAAGGGGTCTGCGCTCTCCTCTTTGGCGCACATCAGGACCAGGGTGCCGAGGATGCGCTCGCCGAAAACCAGGGGAATGCCCAGGGCGGTAAAGGGAAGAGGCAGGTCGTTGAGCTCGCTGTGGTGCAGCGATTCCCTGAGCACGGGCTGACCGCAGGCGATCACCTCGCGGTGAAGGGCGTCGGAGATGGCGAGCAGGGTCTGGCGCAGGGAACGGTAACCGGCGGCGAGCTCGAAAATGGGGGGATTGCGCCGGTCGTCCGCGCGGCCGTGGTGCGCCACGGTGAAAATCGCCTTGCCCTGGCGCACCAGGCTGCTCAGCAGCTCGGTAAGCATCTCGCGCACGGTCTGGGCCTGGTTGAGGCGCTGACTGATCCGGGCGAGAAATTCGAGCCGCTCGAGTTGCTGCTGCTGGCGCAGCTTCTGCCCGTGCTGCAGGGTCAGGAAGGCGATCTGGCCGCAGATCTGCTCCAGATCTTCGCGCCAGGGGGCGATCCCTTCGGGACGGCTCACTCCATGCAGCGAAAGCAGGCCGATCTCCCGGCCTCCCCCGGTCAGGGGGAAGCTCAGCACCCCGTCGGCGTCGAGGGGATGCCAGCCGGCGCTGCGGGGAGAGCCGCCGGAATCGGGCTCGAAAAAACCCGGCGAGTCCGCCCGCATGACCCGGGACGGCAGCCCCTTGGCCGGGGAGTTGAGGTACAGAGTGGAGTTATTTATCGGAAGCCGGGAGGCGAGAACCTTCAAAAGTGCCTTGATCCGGTGGGGATAATCCAGATCCGGATCAGACAAAATCTTGAGAATGGAATGCAGCAATTGCCGTCCGTCGCCACCCATGGCATCTCCTGAAAAAGGTCGGAGGGACAGCGATCAGCCGATTTTTTCCTGCCGTTCCTGCTCGGTCTTGCAGTCGATGCAAAGGGTGGTCACCGGACGGGCACGCAGCCGCGCTTCCCCGATGTCTTCTTCGCAGACTTCGCAGACGCCGAAAGATGCGTCATCGATGCGTTCGATGGCTTCGCGAATCTTTTTGATCAGCTTGCGCTCGCGGTCGCGGATGCGCAGCTCGAAATTGCGGTCCGATTCGGCGGTGGCCAGATCGGTGATGTCGGGCAGGTTCGATTTCTCGGTGGTCATCTCCGACATGGTCTTGCCCGCCTCGCGCACCAGCTCGTTCAGCTGGCCCTGGAGAATCTGCCGGAATTCCTCGAGTTTTTCCTGATTCATAACGACTCCCTCTAACCTGGGTAATTAAAGTATTTTAAATGTGCTTGACGGCGGTGTCAAGGAAATGGACATCTTCGCACCGCTGCGCGCCTGCCGGAGACAATCAGCCAAGTCGAAGTGCAAAACGATCAACCCGATCCGCGTCCAGCGTTTCATTGCTCCGGTTTCGGCGCACCGGGCTTCTCCGGGGCGGCGGTACGGGCGCGTCGTTCCTCGCGCCACATCTCGATCAGGAGCAGGCCAACCCCGACGGTGATGGCCGAGTCGGCCACGTTGAAGGCGGGCCAGTGGTGCTGGTACCAGTGGGCGTCGAGAAAATCGATGACTTCCCCCAGCCGCACCCGGTCGATCAGGTTGCCGAGCGCTCCGGAGAAGATCAGCGCCAGGGCAAAGGGCGCGAGTTTCTTTTCGGCGTCCAGGCGGGAAATATACCAGAGAATCGCCGCCGCGGCTACCACCCCCACGGTGAGGAAAAAGGGGATGCGGAAGGAACTCTCGGCGAAGATGCCGAAGGCCGCCCCCTTATTGCGCACGTAGGTGATGCTGAAAAAGTTTTCGATCACCGTGATCGACTCGTACAGCCGGAAGCTGCGGTCGATGTAGATCTTGGTCAACTGGTCGAGGACCAGGATGATCGCCGTGGTCGCCAGCAGGATGCGGTATTTCAGGGCCAAGTCGCCTCTCTTTGGTTGCGGGCTCAGCTCAGGGCTTCGCGACAGCGGTGACAGACGCTGGGATGAGCGTCCCATTGCCCCACGCTGGTGGCGTAGGTCCAGCAGCGTTCGCATTTCTCGCCTGCGGCCGGGGCCACGGCGACCGCGAGCCCGGGGACGTATTCGCCCGCGACGCCATCCGGCAGGGCGTCGGCCAGCTCGACCTGGGAGACGATGAACAGAGTGGCGAGCTCCTTTTCGTAGGTCTGCAGCAGGTCTTTGATCTCGGCGGGCGCGGCGATGCGCACCCGGGCCTCCAGCGAGTGGCCGATGCGCTTTTCGTTGCGCGCCAGCTCCAGCGCCTTGGAGACGTCGGCGCGCACCTTGAGGATCTTCTCGTAGCGCGCTTCCAGCTCGGGGTCGACCAAGCTCGCCTCGAAGCGCGGGAAGCCGGCCAGGTGCACGCTCTCTTCGCGCGTCCCCGGCAGGTTCTGCCAGATCTCGTCGGCGGTGAAGGAGAGCACCGGCGCGATCAACCGGGTCAGGGCATCGAGGATGCGGTACATGGCGCTCTGGGCGCTGCGCCGCGCGAGGCTCTTGGGCGGCGTGATGTAAAGGCGGTCCTTGAGCACGTCGAGGTAGAAGGCGCTCATCTCCACCGAGCAGAAGTTGTGCACCGCGTGGTAGAGCACGTGAAACTCGTATTCGTCGTAGGAGCGCTCCACCCGCTTGACCAGCCCTTCGAGCTTGGACAGGGCCCAGCGGTCGATTTCGAGCAGGTCGCCGTCGGGAACGCTGTCGGCGTCCGGGTCGAAATCGTGCAGGTTGCCGAGAATGTAGCGCGCGGTGTTGCGGATGCGGCGGTAGGCGTCGGAGAGGCGTTGCAGAATCTCCTGGCTGATGCGGATGTCGTCGCGGTAGTCCTGGGCGGCGACCCACAGGCGCAGGATCTCGGCGCCGTACTTCTTGATCACCTCCTCGGGGGAGATGACGTTGCCCATCGATTTGGACATCTTCTTGCCGGCGCCGTCGACCACGAAGCCGTGGGTCAGCACCGCCTTGTAGGGGGCGCGGCCGCGGGTGCCGGTGGAGCAGAGCAGCGACGAGTGAAACCAGCCGCGGTGCTGATCGCTCCCTTCGAGGTAGAGGTCGGCGGGAGAGCTCAGCTCGTCGCGCGCCTCGACCACGGCGGCAAAGGAGACGCCCGAGTCGAACCAGACATCGAGGATGTCCATCTCCCGGGTGAATTCGTCGTGGCCGCAGGCGGGGCAGCGGCTTCCGGCGGGGAGCAGGTCGTGCGCCGGCCACTCGAACCAGATGTCGCTGCCGTGCTGGTCGAACAGGTCGGCGACGTGGTGCATGGTTTTGCCGTCGGCCAGGGATTCGCCGCACTTGGCGCAGTAGAAGACGGTGATCGGCACCCCCCAGCTGCGCTGGCGGCTGACGCACCAGTCGGGGCGGTTCTCGATCATGCCGAAGATGCGCTCGCGCCCCCAGCGCGGAATCCACTGCACCTCGTTGATGTGGGCCAGGGACTTCTCGCGCAGGCCGTTTTCTTCCATCGAGATGAACCACTGCTCGGTGGCGCGAAACAGAATCGGCTTCTTGCAGCGCCAGCAGTGAGGGTAGCTGTGGGTGACCTTGTCGGACTTGAGCAGGGCGCCGACCTCTTCGAGCTTGGCGATCACCGCGGGATTGGCGTCCTTGGTGCTCAGGCCGGCGAAGAACTCGAGATCGTCGCGGTAGCGGCCGTGGTCATCCACCGGGTTGTAGATATCGAGCCCGTAGCGCAGGCCGACGATGTAGTCGTCCTGGCCGTGGCCGGGGGCGGTGTGCACGCAGCCGGTGCCGGCCTCGAGCGTCACGTGGTCGCCGAGGACGATCAGCGAGGTGCGTTGGTAGAAGGGATGGCGGCAGCTCCTGCGCTCGAAGGCCGCGGCATCGAGGGTGGCGGCCACCCGGTAGTCGCCGATGGCGAGCTCCTTCATCACCGGTTCGAGCAGCCCCGCGGCCACCACCAGGAATTCCTGCCCGGTGTCGACCGCCACGTAGGGCAGCTGCGGATTGAGGCAGATCCCGAGGTTGGCGGGGATGGTCCAGGGGGTGGTGGTCCAGATCACGAAGGACAGCGGCTTTCCGGCCAGCTGCTCCAGCCCTGTCGGCAGCTCGTCGGTGAAGGGGAATTTGACGTAGATCGAGGGTGAGGTATGGTCGGCGTATTCCACCTCGGCTTCGGCCAGGGCGGTGACGCAGCTCGAGCACCAGTGGATCGGTTTCTTGCCCTTGTAGAGGCTGCCCTTTTCGGCGAAACGGGCCAGTTCGCGAGCGATGGTCGCCTCGTAGCCGGTGTGCAGGGTGAGATAGGGATCGCTCCAGTCGCCGAGCACGCCCAGGCGCTGGAACTCCTCGCTCTGGATGCCGACCCATGTGTCGGCGTAGGTCCGGCATTCGCGGCGGATATCCGCCTTGCTCATGTCCTTTTTTTTCGCCCCGAGTTGCTGGTCGACCTTGAGTTCGATCGGCAGGCCGTGGCAGTCCCACCCCGGCACGAAGGGGGCCCGGAATCCCTGCATGCGCTTGCTCTTGATGACGATGTCCTTGAGGATCTTGTTCAGCGCGTGGCCGATGTGGATGTGGCCGTTGGCGTAGGGCGGGCCGTCGTGCAGAGTGAAGGTCGGTCGGTCGGCGCCGGCCTCTTCCATTTTGCGGTACAGCCCCGTCTCCTGCCAGCGGCGCAGCATCTGCGGCTCGCGCTGGGGCAGGTTGCCACGCATGGGAAAATCGGTTTTAGGTAGATTGAGGCTTTCTTTATAGTCCATGCCAGACCTCCCGCGGGGCATTCAGGGCGAAAAAATCGAAGCCCACAAGGTAGCAAAGCCAGGGGATATGTCAAGGCAAAAGGGCGATTTCGTGGGGATTTGCGGCAGGGTGAAAGGGGGTGGGTCGGCAGATTGCGGCGGTGGGTGACGGCGGGGTTGGGAGAAGGGCCCCGAAGGGCCCTTGCTTCCCGGATGCAGCCAGGCGGGCAGGGCCCGATTCCGGCGGAATCAGGCGCTGACCCGGGTCTGGTTCTCTTCGAGCAGGTTGAGGCTGCGGCGCAGCAGCGTCGAGATGCTGGTCCCCTGCATTTTGGCGATTTCCTGCAGGCTTTCCATTTCCTGGTCGCTGATGCGGCACGAGATGATATAGCGCTTGGGGTTTTCGACGGATTTGCCCATGGTTTTGATCTCCTTTGATTTTGGTTTTATTGAGCCGGTTGCTCGAATGTGTCGTTTTGTTCCGTATACGCATTGCAAAGGGATTGCCATGTTTGCGAAAAACTGTAAAATTTTTTTAAAAAACATGTGAAATCATGTGGTTGCGGCGAATTCGTGGTAGTGGTGAGGCCCTTCTGCGGGGCCGCTCGGGGAGACAATTTGACCCATTCGTGCCTGGGGTGCGACAAAAGCGCACAAGTCTTGCGCCGGAAATGGCACACGTACCGGAATGGCCGGAATGTTGACTTAAGTCATCGAAATAATGAGATTTGTTTTGCGTCCCGGGTCGCAGGTGCGGCGAATCCTGGATTGCGGGCTGAGATCCGCCGTGGGCCACGGGCCGCGGGGAGCGGCCCGCGTTTGGAGAAGATACGTCCGTAAAATCAAATGCTTGGCAATGCGATGGGTTATCGTGGCGAGGTGTGGTGAAATGGCCGCAGCAAGGTGTGCCATCGCGGCGAAGGCCGCGGTTGTCGATGGCACACCTTGTCGTTGGTTTCAGCGGGGTTTGGGCTCTCGCGCCAGCAGCAGGTATCCGGCAATCCCCGCGACGAGCGAGGCGGCGAAAATCCCGACCTTGGCGTCGGCGATCAGCCGCGGCGTGTGGAAGGCGAGGTTGGTGATGAACAGACTCATGGTAAAGCCGATGCCGCCGAGAATGCCGATGCCGAAAATCTGGCGCCACCGCACGTTCTGCGGCAGGTCGCACAACCCCAGCTTCACCGCCGCCCAGGAAAAGGTGAAGATGCCGACCGGCTTGCCGATGAGCAGTCCCAGGGCCACGCCCCGGGTTACGGGATCGAACAGGGCGATTTCGAGTTCGGACAGAGACAGGGAAACCCCGGCATTGGCCAGGGCGAAAATCGGCATGACGCCGAAGATGACCCAGGGGTTCATCTCGTGCTCCATGCGCTGCAACGGACTCAGGGCGTCATGGCAAACGTGTTCGAGCGCAAGCAGGGTGCCCAGTTTTTCCTCTCGCTGGAAGGGGCCCGGGGTGGGTTCGAACTGGCGGTAGCGGTCGAGCAGGCAGGTGGCCTGGTCGAGGAATTCGTCATGGGGATGTTTCGGCCTGACCGGGATGGTGGCGCCGATGAGAACGCCCGCGATCGAGGCGTGCACCCCCGAGCGCAGCATGGCGATCCACAGGCAGATCCCGACCAGGGCGTAGAAGTTGGGGTGCTGGGCGCCGAAGCGGTTGCCGACGATCAACACCAGCAGAAAGACGCCGACCAGAGCCAGGGCGCCGAAGTGGATGTCGCTGGTGTAGAAGAGGGCGATGACGATGACCGCGCCGAGGTCGTCGACGATGGCCAGGGCGGTGAGAAAGATCGCCAGCGAGCGCGGGATGCGGTTGCCGAGCAGGGCGATGATGCCCAGGGCGAAGGCGATGTCGGTGGCCATGGGGATACCCCAGCCGTCCGCTTCGGGGCCGGGGGGTTCGAGCAGCAGAAAGATCGCGGCGGGCAGCACCATGCCGCCGATGGCCGCGGCGATCGGCAGGGCCGCCTTGCGGGCCGAAGCGAGTTCGCCGGCGAGGAACTCGCGCTTGATCTCCAGGCCGACGACGAAAAAGAAGACCGCCATCAGTCCGTCGTTGATCCAGTGGTGCAGGCTCTGGGTCAGACCGAAGTTGTCGAAGCCGATGGTGAGTTCGTATTCCCAGAAGTGGTGGTAAATCCCCTTGGCCGGCGAGTTGGCGAGAATCACCGCGAGGATGGTGGCGCCGAGAAGAACCAGGCCGCCGGCGGCCTGGCGCTTGAAGAAGTCCTCGAAAGGACGCATGAGGTAGGAGAGTTTTAGCGACAGGTTTTCAAAAGAGATCATCGGAACCAAAATAAAAAAGGGTTGCCGGGATTGGGTCTGCCCGGACGGGATCATCCCGTTTTCACACGATTTAATTTAACCACAGATGCTTCCCGGGGCAAGACTGCCCCTTGTTCTCCATGACGGCTTCGGCAGGTGCGGCAGGATTTGCTTTGCCGTCAGGGATATTCTAGACTTTCAGAAATTTCCCTTGTCTTACCTTCTTTGTCTCGGAGATTTTGCGGTCATGATGTGGACGGTTGCGGTGATCTTCGCCCTGGTTCCGGCGGCCCCGCTGGTGGTCCGGCTGCTGCCGCGGGCTGCGGGCTGGGTTCTCGCCCTGGTGCCGCTGACGCTGGCGGGGTGGTTCGCCCTGCGCCTGCCCGCCCCCCGCGATGGCGTCGCCCTGGTGCAGAGCTGGCCCTGGCTGCCGCAGTTGGGCCTGGACCTTTCCTTGCGCCTTGACGGATTGAGCCTGTTCTTCGCCCTGCTGATCTGCGCCGTGGGGGCGCTGGTTCTGATCTACGCCGGCGGGTATCTGGGCCGCCATCCTCGCCGCGGCCGGTTGTTCGCTTTTCTGTGCCTGTTCATGGGGGCCATGCTCGGGCTGGTGCTGGCGGACAACCTGCTGCTGCTCTTCGTCTTCTGGGAGCTGACCTCGATCAGTTCCTATTTTCTGATCGGCTTCAATCACGAACAGGAGGGAGCGCGCGCCGCCGCCCTGCAGGCGTTGCTGGTGACCGGGCTGGGGGGGCTGGCCCTGCTCGCCGGGATTCTGCTGCTGGCCGAGGCCGGCGGCAGCTTCAGCGTGACCGCGCTGCTTGCCGCCGGCGGAATCCAGGCCCACGCCCTCTATCTGCCCGCGCTCCTTCTGATTCTGCTCGGCGCTTTCACCAAGTCGGCTCAGGCGCCCTTTCACTTCTGGCTGCCCAACGCCATGGCGGCGCCGACCCCGGTGAGCGCCTACCTGCATTCGGTGACCATGGTCAAGGCCGGCGTCTATCTGCTGCTGCGTCTGAGTCCGGTGCTCGGCTACACCGCCGCCTGGCACGGCATTCTCGAGGTCGCCGGCGGCGCCACCATGCTGCTCGGGGCGTGGCTGGCGGTGCAGCAAAGTGACCTGAAAAAGATCCTCGCCTACACCACCCTGAGCTCTCTCGGTATCCTGGTTTTCCTGATCGGCCTGGAAGCGCCCCTTTCCATCGAGGCCGCGCTGGTTTATCTTCTGGCCCACGCCCTGTACAAGGGCTGCCTGTTCATGGTGGCCGGGGCCGTCGACCATGCCGCGGGAACCCGCGACATCACCCGGCTGGGGGGGCTCGCGCGCCAGCTGCCGCTGCTTGCAGTCGCCGCCGCGATGGCCGGCCTGTCCATGGCCGGGGCGCCCCTGCTGGCCGGTTTTATCGGCAAGGAGCTGTTCTACCAGGCGGTTCTGACCGCCCCGGGGGCGACCCTGGTCAGCAGCATCGCCGCCGTCGTCACCAGCGTGCTCATGGTGCTGGCCGCCTGCCTGGTCGTGCGCCCCTTTTTCGGCAAGCCCGGCAGGCAACGGCAGGCGCCTCATCCGCTGACGCCCGGTCTGGTGCTCGGCCCCCTGGTGCTGGCGGGGGGCGGACTGGCCGCGGGGCTGATGCCCTGGCTGGCGGAGACCTACCTGCTGGCCCCGGCGGTGGCGACCGTGATCGGGCGCCCGGTTGCCCTCGATCTCAAGCTCTGGCACGGCTTCACCCAGTTGGTGATCCTCAGCGCCCTGACGCTGCTCGCCGGGGTCGCGCTCTATCCTCTGCAGGGCCGGCTGCGCTCTCTCGCCGGGCGCTGGCCGGGCTGGGGCCGGTGGGGCCCGGCCCGCGGGTACGACCTGGGACTGGCCGCACTCAACGGGTTGGCCGTCGCTCAGACCCGCTGGCTGCAGAACGGGCGGCTGCGCATTTACCTGGTGGTCATCGTCAGCGCGGGGGTGGCTCTGGTGGCCGCGGTTCTCATCGCCCGCGCCGGGTTGAACCTGGCCCCGGCGGCGCAGCCGGTACTGCCCCGCGACCTGGTGCTGGCGGCGGTGATCCTGGCCGCGGCGGGCCTCGCCGTGCGCACCGGACAGCGCCTGACCGTCATCGTGGCGGTGGGGGTGATCGGCTATGGCGTGGCCCTGATCTACGCCCAGTTCGGGGCGCCCGATCTGGCGATGACCCAGTTCATCATCGAAACCATGACGGTGGTTCTGTTCGCCTTTATCGTTCATCGCCTTCCCCTGTTCAGCCGCATGGCTCGGCGCGGCTGGCGCCTCGATGCCCTGGTTGCCCTGGCCGCCGGTGCCCTGATGACGCTGCTGGCGCTGGTGGCTCTCACCGAGCGCCACGGTTCGCGCCTGTCGGGTTTTTTCGCCGCCCACAGCCTGCCGGACGGGCACGGCCGCAACATCGTCAATGTCATCCTGGTCGATTTTCGCGCTCTCGATACCCTCGGCGAAATCACCGTGCTGGCTCTCGCCGGCACCGGCGTGGTGGCCCTGCTCAAATTCGGGCTGAAGGACAAGAGGCAACGATGAATTCCCTGATCCTGCGCACCGCCACCCGCTTTCTCATGCCGATGATCCTGCTCTACTCGGTGTTTCTCCTGCTGCGCGGCCATCACCTTCCGGGGGGCGGCTTCATCGGCGGCCTGGTGGCCGCGGTCGCCTTTGTCCTCTACGCGCTCGCCTTCGATCCGGCCGCGGCCCGCAGCCTGCTGCGGGTCGATCCGGGTTCTCTCATCGGCAGCGGCCTGCTGGTGGCGCTGGCGAGCGGGATGCCGGCGCTGTGGCGCGCTGAGCCGTTTCTGACCGGACAGTGGGACCTTATCGCCGGGCTCAAGCTCGGCACCCCCCTGCTCTTCGATGTGGGGGTCTACCTGGTGGTTCTCGGCGCCACCCTGGCCATGGTGCTGTCCATGGCGGAGAGGGAATGATGGAAATTCTGCTGGCTCTCGTCATCGGCGGCCTGTTTGCCGCCGGTGTCTTCCTGCTGCTGCGTCCCAATCCGCTGAAGCTGATCATCGGGCTGAGCATTCTCGGCAATGCCGTCAACCTGCTGATCTTCGTTGCCGCGGGCTTGACCCGGGGGCGCCCGGCGCTGATCGCCGAAGGGGCGACGCTGCCGGTGCCGCCGGTGGCCGATCCCCTGCCCCAGGCCCTGATCCTGACCGCGATCGTCATCTCTTTCGCGGTGCTGGCCTTTGCCCTGGTGCTCTTTCGCCGCGCCGCAGAGACCGTCGGCATCGACGATCTCGACGCCATGCGGACCACCGATAGATGAAGCTGCTGCTGGTTCTGCCGATCGTGCTGCCCGCCGCCGGCGCCGCCCTCTCCTTCGCCTTGTGGCGCGCCCCCCGGCTGCAGCGCTTTATCGCCCTCTTCACCACGACGGCTCTGCTTGCCGGCGCCCTGGCGCTGCTGCGCCAGGTGCGCACAGGCGGCATCGTCGCCCTGCAGGTGGGCGGCTGGCCCGCGCCCTACGGCATCACCCTGGTGGCCGATCTGCTGGCGGCGATCATGGTGGTGCTGGCGGCGTTGATGGCAGTCGCGGTCACGCTCTACTCCCTGGCCGGGATCGACCGCGAGCGCGAGCGCTTCGGCTACTATCCCTTGGTGCAGATTCTGTTGATGGGGGTCTGCGGCTGCTTTCTCACCGGCGACCTGTTCAACCTCTACGTCTGGTTCGAGGTCATGCTCATGGCCTCCTTCGTGCTGCTGGCGCTCGGCGGCGAACGCGGTCAGCTCGAAGGCGCGGTCAAATACGTCACCATCAACCTGCTCGCTTCGCTCTTTTTTCTCTCGGCCCTGGGCATTCTCTACGGCATGGTCGGCACCCTCAACCTGGCCGACCTCGCCCGCCAGCTCCACCAGATCAGCCGCCCCGGCCTCAGTTCGACCCTGGCCATGCTCTTTCTGGTCGCCTTCGGTATCAAGGCGGCGCTCTTTCCCTTCTTCTTCTGGCTGCCGGCCTCCTACCACACCCCGCCGCCGGCGGTGTCGGCGATTTTCGCCGGCCTGCTGACCAAGGTCGGGGTCTATGCCCTGATCCGGGTCTTCACCCTGCTCTTCGTGCAGGAGATCGCCTTCACCCACACCCTGATTCTGGCGATCGCCGCCCTGACCATGCTCACCGGGGTGCTCGGCGCCATGGCCCAGAACGAATTCCGCCGCATTCTCTCCTTTCACATCGTCAGCCAGGTCGGCTACATGGTGATGGGGCTGGGGCTCTTCACCCGCCTGGCTCTCGCCGGCTCGGTCTTCTATCTGATCCATCACATCATCGTCAAGACCAACCTCTTTCTGGTGAGCGGGGTGGTGCAGCGGCTGCGCGGCACCCTCGAGTTGGGGCGCCTGGGGGGGGTTGGCCAGAGCGCCCCGGGGCTCTCCCTGCTGTTCGGCATCGCCGCCTTTTCTCTGGCCGGGCTGCCGCCGCTCTCGGGGTTCTGGGCCAAGCTGCTGCTGGTGTGGGGGGCGCTGCGGGCGCAGAGCTATGCCATTGCCGCCGTCGCCCTGGTGGTGGGGTTGCTGACCCTGGTGTCGATGACCAAGATCTGGGGCAAAGTCTTCTGGGGCGCGGCGCCGGCCGACAGGGAGGAGCGGCTTGGCGTGCCGGCCGGTCTCTCCCTCTATCTGCCGATGGTGCTGCTCGCCTCGCTCACGGTGGCCATCGGACTGCTGGCGCAGCCGGTCTTCGAACTGTCGCTGGCGGCGGCCGACCAACTGCTCGACCCGCGCGGCTACATCGCCGCGGTCCTCGGCGGAGGTGGCGCATGATCCGCTTCTGGGGAGTGGTGGTTCTGCCGCTGGTGTGGATGGCGCTCACCGGCGATTTCTCGCCGGAGAATTTTCTGGTCGGTTTCCTGGTCGGGTCGCTCGCCCTGTGGCTATCGCACCCGAGCGCCGCTGGGGCGCCCCTGGTCTTCTACCTCGCCCGGGGGTGGCGCTGGCTCAAATTCGGCGGTTTTTTCCTGGGCGAACTGGTTCTGGCCAGCCTGCGCATCCTGTGGGACATCCTCACTCCCCGCCACCGCATGCGCCCGGCCATTGTCGCCATCCCCCTCGATCTGCAGGGGGAGGTGGCCGTCACCTTTCTCGCCAACCTCATCACCCTCACGCCGGGCACCCTGAGTCTCGATGTCTCCCAAGACCAGCGGGTACTCTATGTGCACGCCATGTACGTGGACGACATCGAGGTCTTTCGCCGCGACGTCAAGCGCCGCTACGAGCGGCGGATTCAGGAGCTCTTCCCATGATCGTGCAGACCGCCGCCACCTTCGTCGCCTTTCCCCTGCTCGCCGGCGCCATGGTGCTCGCCTTCCTGCGCCTGCTGCGGGGGCCCACTCTGGCCGACCGCCTGGTCGCCTTCGACCTGTTCGCCGCGGCCACGGCCGGCATGATTCTGGTCAGCGCCATCGTCAGCGACCAGCCGGTGCTGCTCGACGTGGCCGGGGTGTGGGCGGTGGTCGCTTTCGTCAGCGTTCTCGCCTTTGCCCACTACATCGAAAAGCGGGGGGGAATATGATCGGCGAGTGGCTCCTGGCGCTGCTGCTGGTGGCGGGCGCAGCCTTTATCTTCGTGGCCGCGCTGGGATTGCTGCGCATGCCCGACCTCTTCACCCGCATGTCCTGCAGCGCCAAGGCTGCCACCCTCGGGCTCGGCCTGCTGCTGGCGGCGCTGGCGCTCTATTTTGCCGAGCTCGGCGTGGTGAGTCGCGCGCTGGCGACCATCGGCTTCGTGGTTCTGACCACGCCGGTGGCCTCCCACCGCATCGCCAAGGTGGCCTACCGCGACGGTGCGCCCCTGTGGGACCAGACCATGGCCGACGAGATGCGCGGGGCCGGGGACGATGATCCGATCGGCTCGGGTGGGGCGAGAGAGGAGGAGCGCTGGCCTTGATCTCTCGGCGGTCTCGTCCGGGACCGCGGGTTTGGTCTTTTCCCTGGTCGAGTATTCGGGATAAACTGATTTTTTGCCTGAGCACCCCCGGCCCGCCTTCACCCGTGCCGGCCACCGAAGGTCTCGAAGATCCATGACAGCCCTTTTCGCACGAGCGTCGGCGCAAATTTCACGAATTCTGATCCTGGCGGCCCTGTCGTTCCTGCTGATGGTCGCTGCCGGTTGGCCGGCACAATCTCTGCGCCTCGAGATCGAGGGGCTGGAGGGGGAGGTGCTGGAAAATGTGCGGATCGCCCTCGAGCTGCCCCCCGGGCTCGGGCGTGAAGGCAAGGTCAACCCCCTGTGGCTGCGCCGGTTTCGCCAGGGGATTGCGGGCAAGGTGGCGCGGGCGCTCGAGCCCTTCGGCTACTACTCGCCCCGGAGCGAGGTGGCGCAGGAGGAAACGGCGCCGGGTCAATATCTGCTCCGGGTCTCCATCGACCCCGGGCAGCCGGTGCGGGTGGTCGGGCGCCAGCTGGAGATCGCGGGACACCGCCATCGCCGGCTGGTCCGGCGGCTCGACGATTTTCCCCTGGCGCCGGGCGACGTCCTGCGCCACGACCTCTACGAACAGGGCAAGGCCGAACTGCGGGGACTGGCCGTTTCCCTCGGGTACCTGGACGCGGGCTTCAGTCGGCACCGCATCGAAGTCGAGCGCGAGGCGCGCAGCGCGGAAGTCTTTCTGACCCTGGAGACCGGTCCGCGCTATTTCTTCGGCAATGTCGAGATCGCCGGCGCCCCCGATTACCCCGAGCGTTTTCTGCGGCGCTACCTCACGGTCCGGCCGGGCGAGGTCTTTTCCTACGAGAAACTGGGTAAAACCCAGCAGCATTTTCTCGATTCGGACCGCTTTCGCAACGTGATCGTCAATCCGCGCCCGGACGAGGCCGAAAATCAGCGGGTGCCGGTCACCGTGGAGCTCGAACCGTCCTCCCGGATTCGCCTGCGCCCCGGCATCGGCTACGGCACCGACACCGAGGCCCGCTTCACCCTGCGCTACCAGGATGTCAACCTCTTTCATCTCGGGCACGAATTTTCCGTCGACCTGCTCGCCGCTCAGCTGCAGCAGAAACTCACCGCCAATTATCTGATCCCCGGTTACCGCAACATCGATACCCTGCTGGCGCTGCGCGCCGGCTATCAGAGGGAAGATCTCGAAGCCTACGAAACGCAATATCTCTTTACCGAGGTCGAGCAGATCTACGGTTTCACCCAGGGGCGCACCGGCTCCGTCTTCGTGCGTTACCAGAAAGAGAACTCCACCGTCGCCGAGGACGATGTGCGCTCGACCTTCCTCATGCCCGGTCTGCGCTTCACCCAGGTTCGCTACAACGACCCGATGCGGCCCAGCAAAGGGCACCGCTTTCGCCTTGAGGTTCGCGGCACCCACGTCGATCTTCTCTCCGATGTCACCCTGCTGCAGGTGCTCGGCGACGGCAATCTGCTGATACCCTTACCCTGGCGGCTTTATCTGCATCTGCGGGGCAGCGCCGGATATTCCATCCAGAACAACGAAATCGAGGATGTCCCCGCTTCCCTGCGCTTTTTCACCGGCGGCGACCAGAGCGTGCGCGGCTATACCTATCAGTCGCTCGGCCCGAAGAACGACGCGGGCGACACCGTCGGCGGCAAGCATCTGCTGGTGGGGAGCGTCGAGCTGGAAAAGCGCTTCGGGGCGCATTGGGGGCTGGCGCTCTTTTACGACGCCGGCAATGCCTTCGATTCTTTTTCCGACTACACGCTGGCGGAAGCCGCCGGGCTCGGGGTGCGTTATTACTCGCCGGTGGGACCGATTCGGGTCGACCTGGCGCGGACGGTGGGCGAGCCCGACCCGTCGCTGCGCCTGCATGTGGGGATCGGGCTGGGATGGTGAAGAAAACTCTCGCATACGGTCTGCTGACGCTGCTGGTCGTTGGGGTTCTGGCGCTGGCCGCCGCCGGCAACTGGCTGCTGCGCACCAGCGCCGGGGCCCGCTGGGCGCTCGCTGCCGCCTCGCGCTGGACTCCCGTTGCGCTGAGCGCCGAAGAGCTGAGCGGCACCCTGGGGGGCGAGCTCGAACTGCGCGGGGTCCGGGTGCGCTGGGCCGGGGGCGCGGCCGCCAGCGACCTGCTGGCGCTGCGCTGGCAGCCGGCCGCTTTGCTGCGCGGCCATCTCGGCATCGACCGGCTCGCCCTCGGGAACACGGTGGTGCGATGGGAGCCCGCACCCGCCGGCGATTCGCCGGGGGAGCCCTTCCGGCTCTCCTGGCCGCGGCTGGAAGGTGCGCTGACCGGGGTTTCCGCCGAAATCGCCCGGTTTGCGGTGACCCGCCTGGAACTCGGCGCTGCGGCGGACGAACCCTTCGTCCTCAGGGAGATCGCCGCCCATCTCGCGTGGCGCAACGGGGTCGCAACGGTCACGGAACTTCAGCTCGCGGCGCCCTTCGGCCGGGTCACGGGCACGGCCAGCGCCTCTCTGGTCGAACCGCGGCTAGCCGCGGATGTCCGGCTCGCGATCGCCGAAAGAGTTGCCGGCGTCGACCGCCTGAGCCTGGTCGCCGAGCTGGCCCCGGGAGAGGACCTCTGCGCGGGCCCGCTCAGGGTTGTGGCCGGGGCCGGAGAGAACGACCGCGTGCGGCTGCGGGCCTTCGCCCGGGTGAACCCCTCTGGCCTCGAACTGAGTGAACTGGCCGCCGAGCGGGACGGTGCGCCCGACCGGGTCGGTGGAACGGCGTCACTCGACTGGTCAGACCCCGTTCCCCGCGCCGCGGCCGACCTCAGGCTCACCCGGGTGAATCTCGGTCCCGAACTCGATTGGCCCACCGCCATCAGCGGCACCCTGGTCGCAAGCAGCGACTTCGTCCGCTACCGGGGGCGCGGCGAACTGACCAACGACCTGTCCGCATGGGAAAAACTGGCGATCAAAACCGATTTTTCCGGCGACGGCGAAGAAATCCTTCTCTCCGGGGTCAAGGCCGACTATCTCGACGGGGAGGTGACCGGCACCATCCGCCTCGACTGGCGTGCAGGGTTTCGCTGCGAGGCCGACCTGCAGGGGCGCGCGCTCGATCCGTCGGTGATCGCCGGGGCGCCGGCGGGCCGGCTCAACCTCGATCTCGACGGCTGGGTCGCGGTGCCGCCCGATGCGCCCTGGGGCCTGCAGGTGGAGGGGACATTTGGCGACAGCACCCTGCTCGGGCGCTCTTTCCGGGGGCCCTTCGCCGGCGGCTGGCACCAGGACGACCTGGTGATCGACGCCCTCGCACTGCGCGGTCCCGAACTACAGCTCAACGCCCGCGGCCGGCTGCGCCAGCGACTCGATTTTTCCGCCCGGGTCGAGCGGTTAAGCACCCTGGCCCCGGAGTTTTCCGGCCAGGCCAGCGCTTCCGGCTGGTTCGCCCGGCACGCGCAGGGCTGGGCGGGGGACGTCGAGGGGAGCGGCAGCGACCTGGTCTGGCAGGATGTGACGGTGGATCGGTGGCAACTGCGGGCGCGACGACCGCAGGCGCCGGGCGAAGCCCGCCTCTTCGCCCGGTTGACCGGGGTCGCCCGGGGCCAGCTGGCCCTGGTCAGTGCGACCGTCGCCGGCCGGGGGCGCGTCGCAGATCACCGCCTGAGCCTGGCCGCCGACTGGGGGACGGGAACCTCCGCGGCCGAACTCGCCGGCGGCTGGCGCGTGGACCGATGGGAGGGGATGCTCACATCCTTTCGCGATGAGGATGAGCGGCTCGGGGTCTGGACGTCGAAGGGGCCGGCGCGCCTGGTTCTCGGACCTGAACGGGTGCGGGCGGCGGATCTGGTTTTGACCGGCAGCCTGGGGGGAGACTTGCGCATCGATGCGGATGTGGGGCTCTCCCCCCTGTCGGGCGATCTCGAAGGATCCTGGCGCAATCTGGCGCTCGCCCATGTCAACCCCTTCCTGGAGGGTCTGACCCTCGCCGGCCAGAGTGCCGGCGACGTGCAGGTGAAGATCCTCTCGCCCCGGCGCCTCGATCTCTTCGCCGAACTCCAGGTCGCCGGCAGCGCCCGCAGCGATGATCGCACCGTCAAGCTCGAAGAGGGGGTGGCCGACATCGTCTGGACCGAGAAGGGCCTGGAAGCCCGGGGTTATCTGCGCGCCTTCGAGGGGGGGCGTCTCGACTGGCGGCTGAGTTCGGACGAGCCGGGGCGCCCGGCGCTGCCGGAAAAAGGCCGGATCGCGGCCGATTGGGGCGGCCTCAGGCTCTCGCGCCTGCAGCGCTGGCTCCCCTTCGCCGGCGAGGTCAGAGGCGAGTGGACCGGGCAGGTTTCCGGCGGCTGGAGCCGCGGCCTGGTCCTCGACCTGACGGGCGAGTCGACCGTTCGCGACGGCAGCGTCGTCTGGCGCGAGGAGGAGGGCGAGCTGTCCTTCCCCATTGCCCGGGCGCTGCTCGACGGGCGCTGGCGCGGCCAATCCCTGAGCGGCTCCCTCGCTCTCGAATTCGAGGACTACGGTTACATCCGCGGCAGCTACCAACTCCCCCTGCCCGCCCGGCTGCCCACCGCCCTGCAGATGGACGGCCCGCTGCGCGCCGACATCGATCTCAAGGCCCGCGAGCGGGGCTTGCTGCAAGCCTTTTTCCCCGGCGCCGTCGACGAAACCCACGGTGAGCTGCTGGTCGACCTGCAGGTACAGGGCAGCCTTCGTCAACCCGATTTCCAGGGGGACTTTCGCCTCGCCGGCGCCGGCGCCACCCTGCCCGCGGTCGGCGTCGTGCTCAAAGACCTGAGCGTCGCCGGGCAGTTCGCCCGCCAGCGCATCACCCTCAGCCGGTTCAGCGTGCGCTCCGACCCGGGCACCCTCACCGGCAGCGGGGTGGTGGAACTCGACCGGTGGCGGCTGGCCTCCTTTGAAGGGCAGCTCAGCGGCCAGGACTTTCGCCTGGTCCATCTGCCCGAAGTGCAGATCATGGTCAGCCCCGAGCTGAAACTCAGGGGGCGTCCCGGTTTTCTGGCGGTGAGCGGGGAGGTCAAGGTTCCCGAATTTCTCGTCTATGGCTGGCAGAACCGCACCCCGGTGAGCCGCAGCAGCGACGTGGTGGTTCTCGGCGCGGAACCGTCAGCGCGCCGGGGCCCGCCCTTCGATCTTGATCTCGACCTCAAGCTGGTGCTCGGCAGCAGCGTGGTGGTCAAGCTGCGCGGCGTCGATGCGCGCCTCGCCGGCGAACTCCGGCTGGCCACCGACCCCCGCGACAACATCGTCGGCCAGGGCGAGATCCGGGTGCCCCAGGGGTATTATTCGGCCTACGGCATCAAGCTGCCGATCACCCGCGGGCGCCTGGTCTTTCCCGGCGGTCCGGTGGAGCAGCCCCATCTCGACATTCTGGCGCAGAAGACCATCGGCGAGGTCAAGGCCGGCGTCCGGGTCACCGGGACTCCCCAGGAGCCGGTGGTCAAGCTCACCTCCGACCCCGCCATGCCCGACACCGACGTGCTCGCCTATCTGGTGCTGGGCCGTCCCCTGGGGACGGGCGCCGGGCAGACCGATGCCCTGATGCTCGCCGCCGGGGCGCTCCTTTCCCAGGGAGAATCGGCGGCCTTGCAGGATAAGCTCCAACGGCGTCTCGGCATCGACGTGCTCGAGGTCGATGCGGGAGGCGGCGAGGTGGAGGGGTCGATGGTGACCATCGGCAAATATCTGACTCCCGACCTCTACGTCAGTTTCGGCCAATCGTTGTTCACCGAAACCAACGTGGCGCGGTTGCGCTACAGTTTGGGCGAAAACTGGGGCCTGGAATCGCAGGTGGGAACGGTGAGCGGGGTGGATCTCTACTACAAGATCGAATTCAAATAAAAGGGAGCGAGCTTTTCCCGTTGTGGACGCCCCTTCGCCGAAGCGGCCGATGCCTTTTCAGGGCAGATGCGATCGCACGCTTTCGCCCTCCTCTATTGTTCGCTCGATATCGAAACGACCACTTGGGAGACGCTCTTCCATTGGACGCTCAACGCCGACCTCTACCGGGAAACGGAGGAGTTCCCGGTAGCGCACCGGTCGATCTTTCTCCCTGGCGCGCCCGCCGGCAACCCCGCCGAAGCCCGCGCGAAGGGCGACGAGAGCGGTAAGCTTTTGAAGCTCAAGGAGCTTGTTGAGAAGCAAATTGTCAAGGCAAATCTTAGTTTCGAGACCGGGAAATATCTACCCCGGTGGCGGCTATTCATCCTTCGGGAGATAGCCTCGGATCTGGATGACATTCTTTGCCGGTTCGTAACTATTCACCCTGGTCCGAAAGGGGGCTCGCGGCATCCATGGCGAAGGTCGCATGAACCCTTCCCTGGGGCTTGACCGGCGCCATCCGGGCGCCGGACACCTTCGTCATGGACACCGCGAGCCCCTGAGTTGAATAGTTACGCCGGTTCTTCCGAAAGGGTGCGGAGGTGGTCCGACCTGCTGGGTTTACTTCTTGTAAACCAGTTTTCAATATGGCGCTGTTTACTTAAGGTAAACATTGCATATTGATGGAGATGGAATGCACGTTATTCGCAAGAGGGCTTTCGAGGAGGCTGCCAGACGGTTCCCGAATGATAAAACAGCGATCATGGACGCTTACCGGGTCTTGAATGGTGGGACATTCAAAACCCCGGAGGAGTTGAAACAAACGATTTCATGATTGAGGTTGCCCCGCAATCTGTTCCAAAATTCAATCTCACTTAACCTCGGCAATTTTTACACATGCCCTGCCCATGCCGGGGTGGTGGAATGAGGCCAGGCCTTAAAGTCGCTAGTGCCCATCCGAGCACCGGGGAAAATCTCGCTCCTGCGACCGGCGCTTGAACCGGATAAACCTCCTGAAAAAGTCGTTTCAGCGCTTTTCGATTTTCTTGAAAAGGCTCTTCAGCTCCTCTTCTTCCTTTTCTTCGATCTTTTTCTCGCCATAGATCGCTCGGGCCAGGATCTCGGCGCATCTCTCGGCGTCGGGGTCGCCCATCCGCCGGGCGAGGTCGAACAGGCCGAGATCGCTCGGCAGCCGGCGCATCCCGAGGCGTCTGCGCGCCAGGGCGAGAAAGGGCCGGGCCAGGCGCTCTGCCGGGCGGCGCGCCCGGCGGCGCCAGGCGCGCAGGGCGAAAAACAGCCCGGCCGCGGCGAGCAGAGTGGCCGCCAGGGTTGCGCCCCCGCGAGCATCGAGCTTGAAACTGCGCAGGCCCTCGCGGGTCTGGCGCAAGGCGTTGCGCTGGCGCTCGAAATCGAAATTGAGCAGAGCCACCGACCAGAAATGTTCGAGGGCATCGCCCGCCATGCGCAGCTGCAGCCGCCAGTCGTTCCTCGGCGAAGGGCGCAGCGCCGCCTCATGGTTGAGCGCGTAGATGGCCGGATCGATGCGCTCCCAGCCGCCGGTGCGCAGGACCTCGACCCAGACGTGGGCGCGCCGCTCGCCCACCAGGTAATAACCGCCGAGGCCGTTGTAGTCGCCGCCGTAATAGCCGCCCACCAGCCGGACGGGGATGCCGCCCATGCGCGCCAGCAGCGCGAAGGACGAGGCGAAAAACTCGCAGTGACCGGCGCGCTCGTCGAGCACGAAGCGGGCGAGCGCCCCGGGGCCGGTGGGCAGGCCGGTGGTGGAATAGCGAAAACCGCCGCCGCGGAAATAGGCGCGCAGCCGCTCGAGCCTCTCCGGCTCGCTGGCGGCATCGCGAAAGAGGTCCTGCGCCAGTTGGCGCAGGCGGGGAAATTCGCCGGCCGGCACCTGCAGGTAGAAGGCGCGCTCGACCGCACCGCGGGGCACGAGGCGGGTGCCGAGGATCGAGGTGGCCTGGTAGCTGACCCGCTGGCCGCTGCGCCAGCGGCCGCTGAAGACCCGGTCGGAGCTCTCGCGGGTGCGCACGCCGGCGATGCCCAGGGGCGTATCGAGAGCGAACAGCACCTGCTGCCGGTTGTTTTCGGGGTAGACGGCCTGAACCACGCGCCGTCCCGCGCCGGGGACTTCCATCTGAGCCGGCGGGGTCTGCCGCACCCAGGTCTCGCCCTCGATCTGGTTGAGCACCGTCCCGCGCCAGTACAACTCCTGCGGGTCGAGCTCCTCCGTTTCCACCCGCAGCGCCACCGCGCCGCCGGCCCCCACCGCAGCGGCGGCCCCCGGCTGCACCCGTTCGGTATAACCGGCGCTGGCCTCGCCCGGTTGATTGAGAAAGCTCCACAGGGGGAACTGGGTGCGGGGCAGAATCACGAACAGCAGCGCCGCCAGCGGCAGGGCGGCGGCGGGCATCAGCAGCCCGGTGCCGAGCAGGCTTTTGAGCTGGCTGCGCGCGAGGAACAGATTGCCGGCGCTGGCGTGAACGGTGAGGAGCACCAGCGAGACCGAGATGGCGAAAAGGAGCAGCAGCAGATAGAGGAGAAAGCCGGGAGAGAGCTCGAACAGGGTGGAGCCCGCCAGGGCGAACAGGGCCAGGGCGTAGATTTGCAGCAGGTGCCGGGGCTCTTTGGGCGAGAGCAGCCGCAGGGCGAGAAGGATGATCAGAATGTCGGCCACCGGGGCTAGGTTGCTGCGGCCGAACTGGGGCAGGTAGACGGCGAAGGCGGCGATGGCCAGGGCGGTGGCCGGTCCCAGGGGGAGCAGGCGTCGGCCGCGGACCTCGCAGAAGGCGGCCAAGAGCGCGGCTGGGGGAAAGCCGTAGCGCGGCAGCGGATCGAGCCAGGGCGCCAGCGCCAGGTAGCCGAGCAGGGCGACGGCGAAGGCGAGGAGCAGCAGGACCGATCTAACCCGGATCATAGAGCGCGAGCTCCTGCAACAGCCGCAGCCGCTGGGCGCGGCCGCGGGCGGGGGACACAACGCGGCCGGCGAGCCGCAACCCGACCGGGCGGCCGCTGCGCCAGAACCGGTTGATCAGGTAGGCGGCGGCTCCGAGCCGCTCTTCGAGGGAGGCGCCCGGGCACCGCTCCAGATCGACCCACAGGGGCTGATCGAGCCCGGCGGCGAGCTCCTTCACCTTGAGCGCGTCCTGGCGCGCGCTCTGCTTCCAGTGAATCAGCTTGAGGGGCTCGGCCCCGGTGTAGTCGCTAAGCGCCAGCAGATCGCCCTCGTAGCCGCGCCGGCGGCTGGCCGCTTCGCCCCGGGCGCTGCGTCCCGATGCTGCGGCCGGCAGCGCGCAGGGGCGGGGGCGGGGGAGCACCAGCACGCTCTGATCGAGCTCGCGGCGGGTGAAGCGGCGAAAGAAATTGACCGGAAAGGGCGAGGCGAGCTCCACCGGCGGCAGGCGATAGCGGCCGCGCCGGGGGAAGGAGAGGGGCAGGGCGTGCTCCTGGGAGGCGCCGGGGCGCACCAGGGTGAACAGCACCGACTCCTCCTGCAGCCGGGCCTCCAGCAGGAACAGGGGCAGAAAGCGGCGGCGGTTGCTCAGGGTGAGGGTGGCCCGCGCCGGCAGCTCGGCATAGACTTCGCCCGGCAGCGTCAGGCGCAGGGCCATTCGGCCGAGGTTGGCGCGGCCGAGCAGCCCGGTCACCAGCATGAAGGCGAGGAGCGCGGCGACGATCAGAAACAGCAGGTTGTTGCCGGTGTTGACCGCCGCGAATCCGAGCACCAGGGTGAGGGCAATGTACAGGCCGCCGGCCCGGGTCAGCTTCAGGACCGGGGCACGGGCAGTTCTTGCAGCAGCAGACGTATCAGCTCTCCCTTGGCGAGATGCTCCTGCTCGGGGCGCAGCAGCAGGCGGTGGGCGGCCACCGGGGCGGCCACCAGTTTGACATCCTCCGGCGCGACGAAATCGCGGCCGGCGAGAAAGGCCGCCGCCTTGGCGGCCGCGGCCAGGTTGAGGGCGCCGCGGGTGGAGATGCCGACCAGAACCGCCGGGTGTTCGCGGGTGGCGGCCACCAGGGCGAAGATGTAATCGCCCACGCTCGGCGCCAGGTGAACCTTCGCCACCGCCGCGCGCGCCGTTTTGATCTCGGCGCGGCTGAGCAGCGGTGCGAGCCCCTCGACCTGGTCGCGCACGCTGCCGCCGCGGATGATCGCCTTCTCCACCTCCGCGGGCGGATAGCCGATGCCGGTGCGCAGGCTGAAGCGGTCGAGCTGCGACTCGGGCAGCGGGAAGGTGCCGACCTGTTCCACCGGGTTCTGGGTGGCGATCACCAGAAACGGATCGGGCAGGGGATGGGTGGTGCCTTCCACCGTCACCCGCATCTCCTCCATCGCCTCGAGGAGCGCGCTCTGGGTCTTGGGCATGGCGCGGTTGATCTCGTCGACCAGCACCAGGTTGTGAAAGATCGGGCCGGGGAGAAATTCGAAGCGGTTCTCCTCGCGGCGGAAGATGGAGAGCCCGGTGATGTCGCTCGGCAGCAGGTCGCTGGTGCACTGGATGCGCCCGAAGGAGAGCCCCAGCACCCTGGAGAGGGCGAGCGCCAGGGTGGTCTTGCCGAGGCCGGGGATATCTTCGAGCAGGATGTGCCCGCCCGAAAGGAGGGCGATGACGGCGAGCTTGACCGCGCGCACCTTGCCCTGCAGGGTGCGGTTGGCGAGCAGGTCGATCACCTCGATGATCTTTTCGTGTCCGGCAGCTGTCATGAATTCGTCCCGTTGGGGGGGGGCTGGCCCGCTGGCCCATTCCCCCGGTCGTCAAGGTTCGGGAGCAAGATTGAGGCCAAAGCCCGGCCGCCGCGAAGATGCCGCCCGCCAGAAGTTGACTCGTTTTCCCCGGCTGTGGTTTAATTTTCTCGCTTCCTCATCGGGATTTCAAATTTATGCAAAGTATTTTTCTGGCGCTCGGCGCCAATCTCGGCGACCGTGCGGCGACCCTGAGCAAGGCCCGCGCGGCTCTGCAGCGCGCGGCCGGCATCAACCTCCTGGCCCACTCCCCGCTCTACGAGACCGAGCCGGTCGGCGGGCCCGAAGGGCAAGGGCCCTATCTGAACGCGGTGGTGGCGGCCACCACCGAGCTGGACCCGCAAGAGGTGCTGGCCCTGTGCCAGGAGTTGGAGCGCGAATTCGGCCGGGAGCGGGGGGAGGCCTGGGGACCGCGGACCCTCGACCTCGATATCCTCTGCTACGGCGATCAGGTGCTTGAGACTCCCGCGCTGGTGCTGCCCCACCCGCGCCTGCACGAGCGCCGCTTCGTGCTCGCGCCCCTGTGCGATCTGGCTCCCGAACTGGTCCATCCGGTACTGAAGAAGTCGGTCCGGCGGCTGCTGGCCGAACTCGACAGCCCCGCCCGGGTGCGGCGGCTCGACCAACCATGGTGACAGCGATATGATTCGCCTGCTGATTCTGGCCTTACTGATTTTTCTCGGCTACACCCTGTGGACCGCCATCCGGCGCTCCCTTCCCGGCGGCCCCCGGCCGACCGAGCGGCGCCCGGATTCCTCCCGGCGCGGCGAAGACATGGTGCAGGATCCCGAGTGCGGAACCTTCGTGCCGCGCAGCGAGGCGCTGGAGGGGGTGATTGGCGGCCGCCGTCATTTCTTCTGTTCGTCCGCCTGCCGCGACGCCTTCAAGCAGAGCCACTGAAGCCCCACTTTGCGCCGGCCCGGCGCCGTTTGTTCGAGGATATCCCATGCCCCTGCGGTTGCTGATTTTTCTGTTTCTGGCGATGATCTGCTCCGGCCCCTCCTGGGCGGTCGATCGCAATTCCTCCTGCGTGCGCTGTCATGGCGACCGGGAAAAAATGCGCCGGTTCGGGGCCGAAACGATGTACCTCGATCCCGCGCGGGTCGACGCCGAAATCGGCATGCGCGGGGTTCCCACCTGCAGCGACTGCCATCTTGGCGATCCCGCAGCCGGGGACCGGGAGACGGCGCACAAGGGCATGCTCGCCCCGCTGCTGCCGGGACTCAGTACTGCCCGGCCGGAGGACGGAGCCGCCCCGTCAGCGGCCGGGAAAAACGGCAAAGGCCATGTCTCGCGCATGTTCTGGCATGCCCGCGACCCTTCCCTGCTGCTGCATCTGCCGAAAAACGCCGCCAAAACCTGCGGCAAATGCCACCCCGAAGAGCCGAAGGGGGCCCGCAGCAACGGCTCGAAGCTGGCGCCGGCGTTTGCGCCGGGCGGCGCGGCCGCTCATTTTCTGCGTCCTTCCTGAATCCGTCCGGTTGCGAGCGTTCCCCGCACCCCATTTTTTGCCTGACCAAAGGAGATCACCGTGAAATTCTTCATCGATACGGCAGACGTCAACGAAATCCGCAAGGCCCACGAGCTCGGTCTGGTTGACGGCGTCACCACCAACCCGTCGCTGATCGCCAAAAGCGGCCGCGCATTCAAAGAGGTGATTCACGAAATCACCGACATCGTCGACGGGCCGATTTCCGCCGAAGTGATCGCCACCGACGCCGCGGGCATGGTGCGCGAGGGCCGGGAGCTGATCGAGATCAACCCGAAGAACATCGTGATCAAGGTGCCGATGACCGCCGATGGCCTCAAGGCCACCCGCATCTTTTCCGCCGAGGGGATCAAGACCAACGTCACCCTGGTGTTCAGCCCGGTTCAGGCGCTGCTGGCGGCGAAAGCGGGCGCCAGCTTCGTGTCGCCTTTCGTCGGCCGTCTCGACGACGTCGGCCATGACGGTCTGCAGGGGATCGACGAGATTCGCACTATTTTCGACAATTACGGCTACACCACCGAGATCATCGTCGCCTCGGTGCGCTCCCCTCTGCACGTGCTGCGCGCGGCGCTGGTCGGCGCCGATATCTGCACCGTCCCCTACGGGGTCATCATGCAGTTGTGCAAGCATCCCCTGACCGATGTCGGGATGGAGAAATTTCTCGCCGACTGGGGAAAAAGCGGCATCTGACTGCGTGCTGCTGCCGCCCCGGCCAGGTCGGGAAAAAACACCGCCCGGAGATCTCTGCTAAACTTTGGCAGAAATTCCGGGCTTTTTTTTTCGCGGATTTTCTGCCGTCGCGCGAGTCGTGCAATTTCAGGGAAAATAAAAATGGTCAGGCCTATTGACAGTCTCGTTGAAAAACCGGTAATTGTGTATACGTCGGTGGCCAGCTACCGGGGCATCCTCAAGGAAGTAAGCGAAGAGGCGGTTTCGCTGCAGGGGCGCACCGGCTGGCGGGAAATTCCCATGGATCGGATCAAGGACATCCGGCCCGACCCGACCTGACCCGTCATCGTCGGTTCGGTTTTTCGCCACATGTGGCGGCTGGCCATCGCCGTCGATGGCGGGGCGTGACGGGAGCCGTATCGCACAGGGCCGAAACCTGGCCTTATTTTTGCCGTATACCGTTATGGCATTCCTCTTGCTCATCCGTATACGGGCTGCGGCGGGCGAAACGCCGTGACGGCCGTGGTCCCCTTCAGCCGTTTTTCTCCCATAATGCGACCGCCGGTCGCCGTTCACTCTTCAACCCAGACGAGGCTTCTATGAACATTCACGAGTACCAGGCGAAAGAGATTCTGAGAAAGTACAATGTTCCCGTTCCCGACGGGCACGTGGTCTACAACAGCAACTCGGCCCGCGACTGGGCCAAGCGCATCGGCGACGGACCCTGGGTGGTCAAGGCGCAGATCCACGCCGGCGGCCGCGGCAAGGGGGGCGGAGTCAAGATCGCGAAGACGCCCGACGAGGTCAAGAAATTCACCCGCGAGATGGTCGGCATGACCCTGGTCACCCACCAGACCGGGCCGGAGGGCAAGGTGGTCAAGCGCGTGCTGGTGGAGAAGGGCTGCAACATCGAGCGTGAGCTCTACCTGTCGATGCTGGTCGACCGCGCCACCTCCAAGGTCACTCTGATGGCCTCGGCCGAAGGGGGGATGGACATCGAGGAAGTCGCCGCCAAGACCCCGGAGAAGATCTTCTTCGAACCGATCGACCCGGTCTCCGGCCTGATGCCCTATCAGGTGCGCAAGGTCGCCTTCAAGCTCGGGCTTGAGGGGGGCCAGGTCAAGCAGGCGGTGTCGCTGTTCCAGGGGCTCTACCAGGCCTTCGTGCAGTCGGACTGCTCGCTGCTCGAGATCAACCCCCTGGTGGTCACCAAAGAGGGCGACCTGCTCGCTATCGACGCCAAGCTCAATTTCGACGACAACGCGCTGTTTCGCCACCGCCTGATCCGCGACATGCGCGACTACGACGAGGAGGACCCGATGGAGATCGAGGCCTCCCAGTACGACCTGTCCTACATCGCCCTCGACGGCAACATCGGCTGTCTGGTCAACGGCGCCGGCCTGGCCATGGCGACCATGGACATCATCAAGCACTATGGCGGCGACCCGGCCAACTTTCTCGATGTCGGGGGCGGCGCCACCATCGAGCGCGTCACCGAGGCCTTCAAGATCATTCTCTCCGACCGGAAGGTCAAAGGGATTCTGGTCAACATCTTCGGCGGCATCATGAAGTGCGACGTCATCGCCACCGGGGTGATCGAAGCGGCCAAGCAGGTCGGCCTCCAGGTGCCCCTGGTGGTGCGCCTCGAGGGAACCAACGTCGATAAGGGCAAGCGGATGCTGGCCGAGTCGGGGCTCAACATCATCGCCGCCGATGGCATGTCCGATGCCGCCGAGAAAATCGTCAAAGCCGTGAGCGCCTAAGGAGAGAATACGATGAGCATTCTTGTCGATAAAAACACCAAAGTCATCACCCAGGGCATCACCGGCGCCACCGGTCTGTTCCACGCCCAGCAGTGCCGCGATTACGGCACCCGGATGGTGGGCGGCGTCACCCCCGGCAAGGGCGGCGCCACCATCGACGGCTTTCCCGTCTTCGACACGGTGGAAGATGCGGTGGAGAAGACCGGCGCCAACGCCTCGGTCATCTACGTGCCGCCGGTCGGCTCCGCCGACGCCATCATGGAGGCGGTCGACGCCGGCATCGAGCTGGTGATCTGCATCACCGAGGGGGTGCCGGTGCTCGACATGGTCAAGGTCAAGCAGTACATGCAGGGGAAGAAAGCGCGGCTGGTCGGCCCCAACTGCCCCGGGGTCATCACCCCCGGCCAGTGCAAGATCGGCATCATGCCCGGCTACATTCACAAGCCCGGTCCGGTCGGCATCGTGTCGCGCTCGGGCACCCTGACCTACGAGGCGGTGTGGCAGCTCTCCACCCGTGATATCGGCCAGACCACCTGCGTCGGCATCGGCGGCGACCCGGTCAACGGCACCGATTTTCTCGACTGCCTCCGGATGTTCGAGGAAGACCCCGCGACCGAGGCGGTGATCATGATCGGCGAGATCGGCGGCAGCGCCGAGGAGGAAGCGGCCGACTTCGTCAAGGCGCACATGAGCAAGCCGGTGGCGGCCTTCATCGCCGGCGCCACCGCCCCCAAGGGCAAGCGCATGGGCCATGCCGGCGCGATCATCTCCGGCGGCCACGGCGGCGCCGGGGCAAAGAAGGACCATCTGCGCGACTGCGGCATCTCGGTGGCCGACAGCCCGGCCGAGATGGCCGAAGCGCTGCTCAAGATCTGGCAGCCGAAATAAGCGCTGTTTTGACCAGACTCTCTCTGTCATTGGCCGGGGCTTTTTAAGCCCCGGTTTTTTTATCGGCCAGCATCTGCAGAGCAAGCCGTTTCGAGGGGGGCGGATGCCGAGGCCATGGCGGCGGAGGGGAAAATTTTGTCCTTTTCATCGGCGGCCGAAGTGTTAAACTGGCCCACTTCGCCCCCTTCCTGACGGCGATTAATCACTATTTTTACGCGCACGGGATGTCATGAAGAAAAAACCGAAAATTCTCGTTGCCGCCTCCGAGGCGGTGCCTTTCGTCAAAACCGGCGGTCTGGCCGATGTGGCCGGGGTGCTCCCGCGTCACCTGGAAAAAATCGGCTTCGAGGTCGCCGTGGTTCTGCCCCGCTATTACCGGATCGACAAAAAGAAATTCGGCCTCAGGGAGTTGCCCGGGGTCTTGACCGTGCCCATGGGAGTGATGGGCGAGCAGTACGGGGCGGTCTTTCAGGGGCAGATGCCGGGAAGCGACGTGCCGGTCTACTTCATCGAGCACGAAGGGCATTTCGGCCGCGACGGACTCTATGATGAAAATGGCGAGGCTTACCCCGACAACGACCTGCGCTTCACCTTTTTCTCCAAGGCCTGTCTCGAGCTGTGCAGGATGATCGATTTCCGCCCCGACGTGATCCACGTCCACGACTGGCACACGGCGGCGATCCCGGTGCTGCTCAACAGCGCTTACCGCGACGATGCCTGGGTCGGGGGCGCGGCGAGCCTGCTCACCCTCCATAACCTGCAGCACCAGGGGTGGGCGTTCAAGGGCCTGATCGATGTGCTCGGCATCGGCTGGTCGCACTTCAACTATCTGGAACTCGAAGCCGACGACCAGGTCAATCTGCTCAAGGGCGGCATCTACCACGCCACCCAGCTGTGCACGGTCAGCGAAGGCTATGCCGGCGAGATCCAGACCGCCGAGTACGGCGAGGGACTCGACGGAGTGCTGCGCGACTGCGCCTGGAAGCTGCACGGCATTCTCAACGGAGTCGACTACGACGAGTGGAACCCGGAGACCGATCCCTTTCTGGCGGCCAACTATTCGGCCGCCGACCTCTCCGGCAAGGCCCGCTGCAAGGCCGACCTGCAAAGCCTCTTCGGCCTGCCGCAGCGTCCCGAAGTTCCGGTGATCGGCCTGGTGTCGCGGCTGGTCAGGCAGAAGGGGGTCGATGTGCTGGCTGCCGCGATTCCGCGCCTTCTGGAACTCGACCTGCAGTTCGTGCTGGTGGGCAACGGCGAGCCCTGGAGCCATTTCTTCTTCGGCGACGTCGCCGCCGCTCATCCCGACAAATTCGCCTGCTTCATCGGCTACGACAACGCCCGCGCCCACCAGGTCGAGGCGGGCGCCGATTTTTTCCTGATGCCCTCGCGCTTCGAGCCCTGCGGCCTGAACCAGATGTACAGCCTGCGCTACGGCACGCCGCCCATCGTGCGCGCCACCGGGGGGCTCGACGACAGCGTCGAGAATTTCGTCCCGGCGGCCCGCGCCGGCACCGGCTTCAAGTTCCGCGATCTCACCCCCGGTGCCCTGTTCGACACCGTCGGCTGGGCGGTGCATACCTGGTACCAGGATCGGCCGGGAATGGCGGCCCTGATCCAGAACGGCATGGCCAAGCGCTTCAGCTGGGAAAACGCGGCCCGGCAGTACGGGGCTCTGTATGAACGGGCCATTGCGCTGAAGAAATAGTCCGGTCGATCAAGCCGCGCTGTCGGCGCGCTTCTTGGCGCGGTAGAGGATATGCAGGAAATTGCGGGTGAGCTGAGGGTGAAGTTCGCGCCCCGCGGTCTTCTGCATGGTGGCGACGACCTCACGCAGGGGCTGGGCGTCGCGGTAGGGGCGCTGGGTCATCATCGAGTCGAACAGGTCGGAGATGGCGGTGATCTGGCTGCACAGGTTCTGCGACCATTCGTTGTGGATGTCGGGGTAGCCCCTCTGGTCGAAGCGCAGGTGGTGCTCGAAGGCGCTGACCACGGCGATGCGCGGGACTCCCGGGCTGTTGAGCAGATAGCGCGCGCCCTGCAGGGGGTGCTGGCGCACGATCTCCCACTCCATGGCGTCGAGGGGATCGGGCTTGTTCAGCACCGCCTCGGGGATGAACAGCTTGCCCACGTCGTGGAGCAGGCCGGCAACGCCGATATCGTGCAGCAGCGGCCCTTCGATTCCCAGCGCCAGGGCCTGCGCCAGATTGAGCATGGCCACGTTGCTGGCGTGGGTGAAGGTGTATTCGTCGAGGGTGCGCAGCGGCGCCAGGGCGAGGAAGGGGTCGGCCTCGCGGCTGAAGGCCTCGACGAACTGGCTGACGATGTCGGTGAGGCCGACCACGTTGAGCTTCTGGCGCCTCTTGACCGCGCCGTAGATGTCCATCAGGCGCGCCAGTTCTTCCCGGGTCAGGTCGGCAAACGGGCCATCGGCCGCGCCGCCGCCCCCGCTGCGTTCGGCGCGGCGGCGCACCTCGATGCGACCGAAGCGCAGGTTGGCGGTGGAGCGAACCGGTGAGGGCGACGGGCCGCAGGCGGCCAGGGCGGCGATCAGCTGCCGGATTTCTTCGGTGGCGATGGCCTGCCCGATGCGGATGCGGCCGATGCCGCGGCGGCGCAGCAGTTCCGCCAGTCGCTCGGTCTGGGCGCCGCGCTCCCAGGCCTGGTCGTCGATCACCAGGTCGCTGTCGACCCGCATGAGGACGAATTCTTCCTGCCCCTCGAGCAGAGCCCGCAGAGACTCTGCCGTGGCATGGACCAGGCGCGTCATCTGGGCGTGCTCCAGCGAGTAGAGAGCCGCGTTGGCCACGGCCGCGGTCAGATGGTGCAGAAAGCCCCGCACGTTTTCCCGCCGTTCAGCGGTCATTCACGGCCTCCTTCATGGCGGCCAGCAGGCTGCCCGCCAGTTTGGCCGTCGCCCCGCTGCTCGCGGCGGTCTGGCGCAGGAGCTCCTCGGCCCAGGGGGGGCGGTGGCGGGAGGTCGCGCGCAGGGCCTCCTCCTTGAGGCGCCGCAGCAGCAGGGGGCGCAGCAGGTTCTTGCTGCGCAGCACGCCGGCCACGGCGGCCGCGGCTTCGGTCAGGTGCGATTCCGCCAGCGCCTGAACCGCTTTTATCTTCAGTTCCAGATCGGCCTCGCTCAGACCTTCCTGCAGTAATTTCCCCATCTCCTCCAGTACCTTGGGCGTGGCGCCGCTGCGCGCCAGCAGCACCGCGTTGAGGCGGCGTTCGAGCTGCTCGGCGTTGAGCTCGCGCAGCAGGTAGCGCTCCGCCCGCGGGTCGCCGAAAGCGACGAAGGTCTTCATGACCTCGAACTGCACCTTGGGGTGGGGGTGGCCGATGAGGTGAACCAGTGGCTTGAGGACCTGGCGATCGTTGGATTGGCGCAGCAGCACCACCAGGTTGCGGGTGACGTACCAGCGCGGGTCGTGCAGCCGGGCGATGATTTTTTTGTGGGCCGCGGCGCCCAGATCTTCCAGGCAGGCCATGTAGAGCTTGCGGCCGGAGAGGCCGGGTTCTTCGGCCAGCCGCTCGAGCAGGGGATCGGCAAAGGGCTCGCCGACCAGGCGGATCAGGGTGCGGATATCGTCGTGGCGCTCGCGCTCCCACAAGGTGAAGCCTTCGAGGATCTGGCCCATGAATTCGGGAGTGCGGAAAACCTCGAGCGCCTCCTGGGCCAGGGGAAAGGCGAAGGCGTCCGCTTCCTGGTCATGGCGGTCGAGGCGCTCATAGGTTCTGATCAGGGCGGCGAAATCGCCCATCTGCAGAAAGTATTCGACCAGGTCGCGCAGATTCCCCTCGAGGGCGCTGGTTTCGCTGGCGTGGGGGTCGGTGTCGATGATTTCGAGAATGATCTCGCACAGCCGGTTTTCCATGTTGCGGTTGTCCAGGGTGGCCAGCAGCTGATCGATGCTCTCCTGGGGCTGTCCGGTCAGGCGGCGGGTACCGAGGAGTCCCTGGAGCAGCTTGAAATAAGACCCGGGGACGAAGCGCTCGGTCTCGGGGCGCTGAAAGATCTCCCGTACCCCGGCGGCAACCTCGGCCTGCGAGCGCTCCTTGGGCGGCGCAACCAGCCGCGTGCTGTCGGGCTGTCCCCCGCACTGCCCCAGCTTGCCGAGCAGCTCGAGCACCAGCGGGGGAACCTTGATCTGGTCGTAGCCGAGATCGTCGAGAACGCCCAGCACGGTGTCGCTCGAAAGCCGGGTCAGCACCTCCTCGGTGAGGTCCTGGCGCTGGCCGAGATAGCGAAAGGCGCTGCCGAGAAAGTGGCGGCGGGTGCCGGGGGTGAGCTTGTCGATGAACACCGAGAGCTTGTCGAGAAAGTCTTTGCGCGTCTCGTTGTCGATGCTTTCCTGGTCGGCATTGCGCAGAAAAGTGATGATGGTGTTTTCGTAGTTCGGTTCGCTCTCCGCGGGGCTGCGCTGGGTGACGTGGCTCATCAGGTCGGCGAGAATCGCCGGATCGACTTCGTCGATGCCCGGAAATTCGCTCCCCCGGGGGTCGAGGGTGTTTTCCAGCAGCGCTTCGGTGAACGATTCCCACATCAGGCCGTGATTGTCCTTCTGCGGTTTTTTGTCCGGGGCGGGCACGGTATCGAGATCGGTGGCGTGCAGGCCGCTGAAATCAAAGCCGTGCACCCGGATCCCCCTGACCTTGGCGGCGGCGAGGGTTTGCGCCAGGTCGTCGCCCGCGTTCGCCGTGCGCCGCAGGGCCTGCAGCCAGAGAATCACCTCGTCGCTGGTGACCTCCATGGTCAGGGTGACGGCGGAGAGCCCCGCTTCGAACAGCACCGTGGCGAGGCTGCGGTAGACGGCATTTTTTTCGTCGAGCACCGCGCCGCCCACCATGAGGCGGTTGCGGGCCGCAGCGAGGGTGATGGAGTCCTGAAACTCGAGGAGCTGGCCGAGCAGCTCGAGGAATTTCTCCACCGACTGGGCCACGGCGGGATGCTCGGCCGGGTAGGCGGCGACATTGTGGCGCGAAATGTTGAGGGCGAAAAGGCACTTCTCCAGGACCTTCATGTCGAAGTCCAGGCGGGTTCCTCCTTCGTCCCAGGGTTCCAGCGGCAAGATCTGTCCTTTCCGGTTTGGGGGGCGGGTCCGGACGCTCAATCCCGGCCGAGGCGCGGCAGCAGGCGGATTTCCTCGTCCTGGCGGACGCGGCCGGGCTCCTTTTCGGAAGCCGTGGCGTGCATCGGGTTGCCCTCGCGGTCGAGGACGGTATTGTCGTCGAGGATCACCAGGCCGAGGCGTTCCATGACCTCCTGGCGGTACCGCTGCTGGCTCGCCATCTTCTGCTGGCGCAAGCGGTAGCTCAGCACCAGCCACAGCAGTCCGAAAACCGTCACGACCCCGAGCATCACCACCAGAGAAATCATGAAATAGCGCAGCACGCCCTCGCCGGCGCGGGCGGCGAAGAGGGCGATGGCGTCCATGTTGTAGCCGACCCAGCAGGCGACGATGAGCAGCAGCAGGCTCAGCAGGAAGGGGGTTTGCTGGATCAGGTGGAGGAACCTGCCGATTTTGTCCTCCTGCCCCTGACCGGGTGTCGACCCGGTCGCGGCAACCTGCTGGTCGGGAGCACGGAATATGTAGCGGTTGAAGGTCAGAATGATGATGGCGAAGACGAAGGTGATCGCGATCGGAGCGGTGAAGGCCGCAAAGACGAAGGCCTTCCAGGGAAAAAGGGCTTGTGCGGAAGAAAGGGCGGTGACGAAGCAGACAAAGAAGATCAGCCCCTCGACCACGAGAATGGTCACCAGGTAGTTGACGAAGAACGATTTGAGTTCGCGCCGTCCGAAAACCCCGCCGACCCCTTCGCCGTCACGGGGCTCGCGCCGCTGGCTGGCTTGCTGTTCCATGGTCTTGACCCTGCCGAAATGAGAAAGGTTGGCCGCATCGTCCGCAACCGCAAACGTCGATATCGGGCCATTATAACCTGAACCGGGGCATTTCTTAAGGATAAATCTCGATGGGGGTGTGGTCGGCGACCAGCTGCCAGATTTCTTCGATGGCCTCGTTGGTGACCGCGATGCAGCCCTCGGTCCAGTCCAGATCCTCGAAGAGTTCCGGAGCTTCGGCGAATTTGTTGGGCAGGCCGTGAATCATGATGGCGCCGCCGGGCGCGGCCCCGAGCTTGCGGGCCCGCTGGACGTCATCGGGATTGGGGTAGGAGATATGGATCGATTTGTAGAAGCGGCTTTTGGCGTTGCGCCAGTCGAGGCGGTAGCGTCCCTCGGGGGTGCGCCCGTCGCCCTGGCGGCGCTTGTGCCCGACGGGATTCTTGCCGAGAGAGATGTCGAAGCTGCGGATGACGCGCCCGTTGCTCAAAAGCTGCAGCACGCGCTGGCCCTTGTTGACCACCACCAGGTCGGCCCGGGTCCCGGTGCGCGCGTCCGCTTCCCCCGCCCCGAAGAGGGGGGCGAGAAAGGCCAGGGACAGGAGGAAAATCGGAATTATCTGCCGTCTGCTCATTGCGCAAGGTGTCCGTGGTTCGGTTGCGCCTCCCTTGCGGCATGACAATGCATTGCACCCAAAGGGGCAAGCTGAATGAAGATGAGAATTCGTTTAGCAAGATTCGTTCCCGCATCCGCGCGATCCGCCCAGATCCCGATTTTTGCCGCAAAGCGGCGCAAGGTCGCGGGACATGCTGCGGCCATTTCGCCAAAGGGTTGCCGAAAAGCGGGGGAAATGCCGAGGCGCGTCGGAATGGGTCTGCGGGATCGCTGCCCCACCCTGCCGGTCGTTTCGCATGCCGATGGCCAGAGGCGCGCTGGCGACTTGCCGCAAAACCGGGGCCTGTGCTATTTTCTCGGGCTATGTCAAAAATCCGTTATTTCATCAGCGGCCATGGTCTCGGGCATGCCAGCCGCTCCTGCCAGATCGTCAACACCCTGCGCCGGCTTCATCCCGAGGTGGCGGTGGAGGTGGTCTCCGACGCCCATGACTGGTTTTTCCGCGGATTTCTGGCCGGGGACGTCGCGCGGCGCCGGCAGACCCTCGACATCGGGGTGCGGCAGCGCGACAGCCTGCACATGGACGAGGCCGAAACGCTGGCCGCCTACCGCCGTTTTCTCCCCGAGCGCGAGCGGCTGGTGGCGCAGGAGGCCCAATCGCTGCGCCGGGCGCAGGTCTCCCTGGTGGTGGCCGATATTCCGCCGCTGGCCTTTGCCGCCGCGCGCGCCGCGGGCATCCCCGGCGTCGGGGTGGCCAATTTCACCTGGGACTGGATCTACCGGGGGCTCGGCGGACGCTATCCCGGCTTCGGGGACGTGCTCGCGTCGGTGAGCGCGGACTATCGACAGGCCGACCTGTTTCTGCGCCTGCCGTTTCACGGGGATTTTCCCGCCGGGGTGCCGGTGGAGGATCTGCCGCTGGTCGCCCGCCGGGCGCAGCGCGAACCCGCCGCCGTCCGTGCTGCCCTGGGCATCGCCCCCGGGCAGCGGATCGCCCTTATCTCCTTCGGCGGCTTCGGTCTGAGCGGATTCGATTTTGCCCCCCTGGGGCGCCTGTCCGGCTGGACCTTTCTCTCTGAGGCGGGGCTCAGCGCGCGCCTCGACAACCTGCGGGTGGTGCCCGCGGGGGCGATCTCCTATCCCGACCTGGTGGCGGCGGCCGATGTGGTGGTGACCAAGCCCGGTTACGGCATCGTGTCCGAGGCGATCGTCAATGACGCCGCGGTGCTCTACACCTCGCGGGGCGACTTTCGCGAACAGGCCCTGCTCGTCGAGGGATTGCGCCGCTACGGCCGGGCGCGCGAAATCAGCAACGCGCGCCTGCTGGCCGGCGACTGGGGCGAGGATCTGACGGCTCTGCTCGCGGGCCCTCGCGCCCCCGACACCCTCGTCGCCGGCGGCGATATCGTGGCGGCCGGGCGCCTGGCCGCCCTGGCCCATGGAGCCGCATGATGAGTCCCTCCCATTCCACCCTCCCCATTTCCGCGGCAACCCCGGCCGGTCTCTTTCCCGAGGAACGGCAAATCCCCCCCGCCTGCCGTCTGCATTCGCTGCAGGACCAGCGCGAATACCTGGTCGATGGCCTGTTCCGCCTGTGGCAGGGGCCGCAGCAGGAGGTCCATTCGCCGGTACCGATCCGGCGCGGGAACGAACTCTACCCCCGGCTGCTCGGGCGTTATCCGCTGCTTGACCGGGCGGCGGCGCTGGCGGCTCTGGCCGCGGCCCGGCGCGCCTTCGACCATGGCCGCGGCGCCTGGCCGACCTGCGGCATCCCGGCGCGGCTCGAGGTTCTGCAGCGGTTGCGCGCGGGGTTGGCCGAGCGTCGGGCCGAAGTGGTGCTGCTTCTCATGTGGGAGGTGGGCAAGAGCCTGGCCGAGGCCGAGGCCGAATTCGAGCGCACTCTCGGCTATCTCGACGAGACCTTCGCCGAACTCCGGAGTCGCGAACTCGCCGGCGCCGAAGTGGTCGCGCGGGAGGGGATCGCGGCCCGCCTCGGGCGCGCGCCGCGGGGGGTGGTCCTGTGCCTGGGGCCCTTCAACTATCCCCTCAACGAGACCTTTGCCACCCTGATCCCCGCCCTCGCCCTGGGCAACACGGCGGTGGTCAAGCCGCCCCGCTACGGGGTGCTCCTGTTTCGTCCCCTGCTGCAGCTGTTTCGCGAACTCTTTCCGCCGGGAGTGGTCAACGTCGTCTACGGCGAGGGCGCCGAAGTGGTGACCCCTCTGCTCGAGAGCGGCGGGATCGACGTGCTGGCCTTCATCGGCTCGGGCCCGGTGGCCGAGGAGCTGATCCGCGCCCATCCCCGGCCCCTGCGCCTGACCACGGTGCTCGGGCTCGGGGCGAAAAACGCCGCGGTGGTCCTCGCCGATGCCGATCTCGAACGCGCGGCGCGCGAGTGCTTGCTCGGCAGCCTCGCCTTCAACGGCCAGCGCTGCACCGCGCTGAAGATCCTGTTCGTCCAGCGCAGCCGGGTGGAGACTTTCCTTACTCTGTTTCTGCAGGGGCTGAAAAAGGTCCGCAGCGGACTCCCCTGGGAAAAAGGTGTCTGGATCACCCCTCTCGGCGAGCCCGAGCGTCCCGCTTATTTGCGGGAACTGCTGCAGGACGCCCTCGCCGGCGGCGCCCGCATGCTCAATTCCGACGGCGGGCGTTCCTGCGCCGGCTTCTTCTCGCCGACGGTGCTCTATCCCGTGACTCCGGCCATGCGCCTGTACCACGAAGAGCAATTCGGTCCCCTGGTACCGGTGGTCCCCTTCGACCGGTTCGAGGAGATCGAGCAGTTTCTCGCCGGCTCCCCCTATGGCCAGCAGATCAGCCTGTTCGGCGGCGATACCGCGGTGCTCGCACCCCTGGTCGACGCCCTGGTCAATCAGGTGGGGCGGGTCAATCTCAACTGCAAGTGCCAGCGCGGCCCCGATTCCTTTCCCTTCACCGGCCGCAAGGAGTCGGCCGTCGGTACCCTGTCGGTCGGCGATGCCCTGGATGCTTTTTCGCAGGCCGCGATCGTGGCCGGCCGCGATGGGCGCGCCGACCGTCGGCTGCTTGCCGACCTGGCCGCTTCGGGGCGTTGCGCCTTCCTGCGGGGTCCCGGGAGCGCAAGTGGGCTTGACAATAATGGTTAGGTGGATTTAATATTTTACGATCGGAAATGAGCTGCTAAACTTTCAACCATGCTCGTCCGGCGGCGGGTGCATAAGCCGGCCTCCCGTCGGAGTTCTCGCGAAAGGAGCCGACCGTGAAAAGACTCAGAATCCAAAGCCGGGCGCACCAGGGGGTGCGCTTCGATTATCTGTTGGCCGCCGGACTTCTTGCCGCTGCTCTCGCCTGGATCGGGAGCCGTCTGCCGGCATAAACGATCAAATCCGCCATGCGCAAAAAAGGCCAGCCGGTCGAACCGGCTGGCCTTTTTTGCGTGGTGCGCATGCGCGGGCGAGGATCAGGACCCGCCGTAGGAATGCAGACCCGAGAGCACCAGGTTGACGCCGAGGTAACAAAAGATGGTGGCGGCGAACCCGACGATGGAGAGCCAGGCGGCCTTGCGCCCGACCCAGCCGCGGGTGAAGCGGGCGTGCAGGAAGGCGGCGTAGATGAACCACACGATCAGGCTCCAGGTCTCTTTCGGGTCCCAGCTCCAGTAGGTGCCCCAGGCGTAGTTGGCCCAGGCGGCGCCGGTGATGATGCCGAGCGACAGCAGAGGAAAGCCGATCATGATCGCCTTGTAGTTGATGTCGTCGAGCACCCGGGCATTGGGGAAGACGGCCATGATGCCCCCGGCGGGGCTGCTGCCGTCGCCGCTCTTCTCCTCCTTGCCGACCTTGATCAGATACATGATCGAGGCGCCGCAGGCCACCGCAAAGGCGGCGTAGCCGAGAAAGCAGGTGATGACGTGGTAGGTCAGCCAGTTGCTCTGCAGGGCCGGCACCAGCGGCTCGATGCTGTCGTTGAGCCCGAGCTGGGCCCAGAGCATGCCGAAGAAGGCGAAGGGAATGACGAAGGCGCCCAGGGAGCGCTGTTTGTACTTGAGGTCGAGCAGCAGGTACACCAGCAGAATCGACCAGGCGAAGAAGACGATCGACTCGTAGAGGTTGGACAGGGGCGCGTGGCCGTAGCCCATGGCCAGCGACTCCTTCCAGCGCATGCCGATGGCGGCGGTGTTGAGGGCGAAGCCGACCCAGGCGGTGATGGTCGCCACCAGGCCGAGGGTTTTGCTCTTGGTGGCGATCAGGGCGAAAAACAGGACCATGGCGGCGAAATAGCCGATGGCGGTGAGATTGAAGAGTTGAGCGCTGGTCATGGTTTTATATTCCTCCGCAGCGATAAAGAGATCTTTAGGCTTTGATCTCGTTTTTCAGGTTTTTCTTCAGTTCGTCGAAGGCGATTTCGAAGGCCGGCTGGTTGCGGTGGGCGCTGCCGCCGACCAGGATGCCGGTCTTGCCGTTCTCCAGCGGCATCAGGGTCACCCAGATGCGGCGGTGGGAGAGGAAAAAGGCCACCATGGAGCCGACCACCATCAGGAAGCAGCCGATCCAGACGACCCAGACGCCGGGGTCCTTGGCCACCTGCAGGCCGGTGTACTGGCGCTGTTCGTAGCCGCTCAGAGCAAAAATGTAGTCGCCGCCGCGCTGGGTGTCAAACTGGGGAAAATTTTTCAGCACGGTGAAGGAGCGCGGGCTCTGCCCCGATTTCATGACTTCGATGCGCGCCGCCGGGCCGAAATTCTGAAAGCTCTCGGCGAAATTGGTGATGCGCACGCTGGCGCCGCCGGGGAGTTTGGCCATCTGCCCCTGGGCCAGGCTGTAGGTTTCGCTTTTGCCGGTGGCGCGCTCGGTGGCCTTGAGGGTGAAGCGCGGGTCGCCCGCGGGGCCGTAGCTCGACTGGTAGAAGACGATGCCCTTGTACTTGAGCGGGTCGTTGACGATGACCGGGCGGTCCTTGATCACTTCCTGGCCGTTGTCGATGACGGTGACGATGCTCTTGAATTCCTTCGGCCGCATCGAGCCCTCGTAGTAGGTGACCGAAAAGTCGTCGCAGCGCACCTGGAAGTCGAGCTCGATCGGCTGGGGCTGGGTGCCGCCGCGCTTCCAGATGCGGCTGGTTTCGGTCCCCTCGACAATGTTGACAAAGGCTTTATACCCGAACACGTTGCCGATGATGGCGCCGATGAAGATGATCAGAATCGAGGCGTGGGTGACATAGACCCCGAAGCGGGCATAGGTCATTTTTTCGGCGTAGAGGTGAATCTTGCCGTCGGCTTCGGTGACTCGCGGCTCGGCGAATTCCTTTTTCAGGAAGGCGGCGATTTTGTTGCTCAGGGTGGCCGGCGCCTCCTTGCTGACGATCTCCTCCATGTTGGAGAGGGTGCGGTAGTGGCTTTGCTCGGGAGTGGTGACCGGGTTGCGCACCGTGTTCAACAGCCGCGGCAGGCGCTTGATGGAGCAGGCGGTCAGGTTGATGGCGAACAGGGCGAGCAGCGCCAGGAACCACCAGGAATGGTACATGTCGAAAAACTGCAGTTTCTCGAAGACGCGGTAGGCGGTTTCGCCGTAAACGCGCAGATACTCTTCGGGCTGCTGGTTCTGCTGGATCAGGGTGCCGATCACCGAGGTCGCGGCGAGCAGAATCAGGGTGAAGACGGTCAGTTTCAGGGAGCAGCAGAAATCCCAGATGCGATCGATGAAAGAGCGGTTTTTTGTGTTCAAAATTGATTCTCCGGCAATGAGATGAGATGTGGGGCCGGATCGGGCAGCGAAAACGCAAGCGGGGGCTTCCCGGTCATGCGGGACCGAGCCGGCAACATCGGAAAAGCGGCGCGGGAAGGCTCAATGGCGAAGAACGACGGTTCGCAGCGAGACCAGGCGCGGGTCGGGTGCAATGGGGGGAAGGGGCAATGGTCCGCCGGCCTGGTGTTGCCGCGGCGCCACGCGGGCGAGTCGCTGCTCTGCCGGAGCGTGGCCGCCCTGGCCGTCCTTGCCGGCCGAGCCGCCGAAAAGCGAGCTCGGCACCGCGGCCTGGGCGGCACCTTCGCGCTGGCCGTCGCAGGCCGGACAGCAGGGGGTGGGGCGCCGTTCGCTGAGGCTCCGGTGGACGCCGGAGTCGATCATCCGGATGCCGGCGCCATAGCAGGCGGCATCGTTCGGCAGGCGGCCCCAGAGCAGCAGGCAGAACAGAAAGACGAAGTAAATTGTCAGGGCCCAGGGGGCGCGTCTCTGCAAAACCAAATCCTCGCGGTGGGGGGCAAATCTTAATGACTATAAACCACCCGGGAAAAATTGACCACCCCAAAACCGGGACGGATTCGCCGGTCGCAGCACTCGGGACCGCGGCAATCGGCGAAATTGTAACCTTTCCGGGTAGGTTTTGTCTCTCTCAATTTTCTGGTAACGTTTAACCAGACCGGCAGGGTGCGCGCGGCGCGGTCGCCATGGGGGCGCTGCCGGCGCTTATCTCATGAAGCGAAGGAATGCGAAAACAATGCCCATCAACGAAGAGGAGCGCCGGCGGGCGCAAAAAAGAGCGGAGCGCCTGGCGCAGCTGCTGGACAATTCGCTGACCGTTCCGGGCACCGGAATCCGCTTCGGGGTCGATGCCCTGATCGGGTTGCTGCCCGGCATCGGCGACACCCTGGGGGCGGTGCTCTCGAGCACGATTCTGGTCGAGGCCTCGCGCCTCGGCGCGCCGCCGGCGGTGCTGCTGAAAATGGCCGCCAACGTGGGAATCGACACGCTGCTCGGCGCGGTCCCCCTGGCGGGGGATATCTTCGACATCGCCTGGCGCGCCAATCTGCGCAATGTCAAAATTTTGGAGAACTATCTGCAAGAGCCGCAGCGTATGGGGCGGCGCAGCAGGTTGCAGTTGTGGGGAGTGGGGCTGGCGGCGGTGGTTTTCGTCGGTCTTCTTGCCGTGGGCAGCTTCGTGGTGCTGCGGGCCCTGTGGCAGGCGGTGAGCGGAAGCTGACCCGTCGTTGGTGAAAACCGGGGCAATCATACTTTAATCGGGAGCCTAGGATGACTCAATTATTGATCGTGGTCGGTGGCGTGGCCGGTCTGCTGGTCGGCGGATTGGGCGGGCTGCTGCTGGGCGGAACTCTGGGCTGGGTCGCGGGCGTGTTGCTCGAGATTCGCGATCGGCTCGACGATCTGGAGAGAGCTCCCGCGGTGCGCGGCCCCCTGGAGCGCTCTCAGGCCCGACCCCCGGCGGCGAAATCCGTGCCCCATTCCGGCGATCAGCGACAGGGCGGCCAGCGTTACCCCGAGCAGAACGTGATCGACAGCATGGAAGACCGGGCGGCGGAGGAGGCCGCGGCGGATTTCGATCGCTACTATCGCGATGTCAGCCGCCCCCGCGCCGAGGAGAGATGACCACTGGGCAACCGGTCAGGGGGTCTGCAGCGCGAAGGGATAGTCACGTTGCAGCTGATCGCTCGCCACCACCACCATGAGCGAGGCGATTTCTCCCGCAAAGCCTTTCTGCAGCGTGGTGACCTCCCCTGCGGTGCTCCAGCTCGAGCCGGCGTCGGCCAACTGCTCTCCGTCACGGTTGAAGGCGACCGCCGTCAGGTAGTGGTCGAAGTTGCCGTGGTACTCCAGCAGCACCTCGCTTCCCTCAAGCTCTTTCAGGTAAACATGCTTCTCGGCCACCAGCACCCGCTGACCGATCATGGAGGGATCGAGATGGTGCACCTCGACTCCGAGGGGCAGGGTCAGGGTCAGGGTGCCCTCGATCCGGACGATATCTCCGGAGCCGGTTCCCGCCTTGAGGTAGACGTTGCGGATTCCCTGGAAATGCGGTTGGGGATGTTCGCTGTGACTGAGGGAAACCTGCTCGAAAAAGGGCGTTTCGAAACCGCTGGCGCGATCGTAGACGTCCGCGCCGGCGGCGGTGACGACCCGCTCGATGCGCAGGCGGGTGAAATTGCGGCCGTCGAGCTCCAGGTTGGGCAGCTCGTCCACCGTCAGCTTGAGCCAGAGGTGGGGCTGGGCGGCGTCCGCCCAGAACTCGCCGATCCGCAGGGTCGCCGGGCCAACCGGCACCGCGCTCGGATCGTCGCCCGGCGGCTGGGCTTTTTGCAGCAGTTCCTGGTAGTCGTCGGCCCAAAGACTGACCGGCGCGATGCCCTGAGCGGCCAGCTTTTCCCTCTGCGGCGATGCGGCCGGCGGCAGGTAGGGAGGCGGAGAAGGCGTCTCGAAAGCGAGGTTCGCGCTCCCCAGCATGGCGCGGATCCGTTGGCTGTTCTCCGTGTACAGGCTCCACAGGGGCAGGACGAGCGCCAGCAGCAGCAGGACGTTGCCGAGGGTGCCCACGCTCAGCCACATGGTTTTTTCTCCGGCTGCGGGGGTGACGTCCTCCGAATTCTTGAGCGCCTTGAGGTCGCGGTAGATGAGGAAGAAGTAGATGAACATGAAGGGCATGAGCAGGGTCGCGAGGAGCTGGCCCGCGGGAATCAGCCCGAGGAGCAGGGTGATGACCATGAACGCCGCCACCAGCGCCGCCCCCCGGCCGAGCACCGGCCAGAAATGGCCGCGCACGTAATTCTTGCTCTTGAGCAGCGCGGCCATGCCCCGCTCCGGTTCGATCGCCACCACGTAATGACCGAAGTAGAACCACACCGAGAAGACCACCCCCGGTATCAGCAGCAGGGCGTAGCCCCCCGCCACCATGAAAGAGACCAGCAGGTAGACCCAGATAAACGACCAGACCCGCTGCCAGCCGCTGGCGAGGGCCGCGCGGATGCCGAGCCCGGGATCGGCGATGGCGCACAGCATGGCCACCGTCGCCCAGCTGGCGCCGATGGTGGCGACCACCGCCCCCAGGGCGCCGGCGACCACCATGGCCGCGATGCTCCCCTGGCTCTGCAGCATGAAGAAGCCCGCCAGAAACAGGATGAAAAAGGGACCCGCCCCGACCACCATGGCCAGCAGGTAGAGGGGAATCAGGGTGCCGGCCCGTTCCATGAAGATTCGCCACGATTCGCGGAACAGGTCGCCGACCCCGGTCAGGACGGCTGACGCCGGAGACTCCTGCGCTCTCGTCGGCGCCGGGTCGGGCGCTTCCCGGGACGTCTCGATTTCGCGGGTGAGGGAGCGGGGGTCGAAGAGTTCCTCGCTCTGCTCTTTCTCTTCCACCGGTTCGCTGCGGCCGTCGCGGAAGATGGTGAAATCGGTCCGGCAGTCGGCGCAGTTGACCTGGCGGCCGGCGCCGGGAATCGCCTCGCGCGAGACGATCTTGCTCTTGCCGCAGCCGGGGCAGACGATGGTCACGCTGAAGGTGTCGCGATCGGGACCGCGCGAAGGGGGTGCGTAGCGAAAGGGGACGCGGCATTGGGGACAGGTGACCCGGGCCGGTTTTTTCGGCAGGCGCTCACGCGCGATCTCTTTGCTGAATCCGCAATGGGGGCAGCTCAGTTGCTCCATGAACGGCATCCTTGGGGAGGCGTGTTTTCGGGTTCGGGAAGGGATGATGGTATTAAAAAATAATCATTATTTATGATTCGGGAATTTTCCGATGTTGTCAACGGGAAAAATGCCGGGAAAAATTCTCGTGGCGGAACATCGGCAGAAAGGCCGGTTTTGGCCCGCGTATACGCGATCTTGTTTTCGCCGGCTCCTGCCGGTATGATGTCGTGTTTCTTTTCCGCTTGCAGCCTGGAGGTTTTCCCGGCTCCCGATCCCGAACGGTTCGACCGCCCGCCGCAAGGCGCGCCCGGTGGCTGAATATTTTTCAGGAGAGTACAGCCCATGGATACTTCGAAAGCTTTTCGCGATGCCCTCGACAACCTGGTTTCCCTCTGGCGCGGGATTTCGGCGCCGTTGCGCGACAGCGAGCGGCTGCCGGCTTTCGCCCCGGATCTGCCCGACGACGATGCCAAGCGGCTGCGCAAGCTGCTGCAGGAATGCTTCGCCGGCCGCGGCGGCGAGATTTCCGCCCGCGGCCGCGCCGCGCGCCTCGGCCAGGTCTATCTCGGTCTCAACGACCAGGGGCGGCGGCGTTTTCTCGAGATTCTCGCCCGCGATTTCCCCACCGATCGCCAGCAACTGTGCCAGGCCGCTTCGACCCTGTGCATGACCCACGACGACGAGGCCTATCTGAGGGCCGAAGAGCAGTTGCGCGAACAGCTGGTGTCGCCCAGCCTGCGCCTGCTCAGCCAGTTCAACGCCCTGCCCGCGGGGGTCAAGTTCATTATCGATCTGCGCGCCGACCTGCTCGAATGGTGCGGCGAAGATCCCCGCCTGCTGAGTCTCGACCGCGAACTGCGCCGGCTGCTCGCCACCTGGTTCGACATCGGCTTTCTCGAATTGCGCCGCATCACCTGGGATTCGCCCGCGGCGCTGCTGGAAAAACTCATCGCCTACGAGGCGGTGCACGAGATCCATTCCTGGGACGACCTGCGTAACCGGCTCGAATCGGATCGGCGCTGCTACGCTTTTTTCCACCCGGCGCTGCCCGAAGAGCCGCTGATCTTCGTCGAGATCGCGCTGGTCGAGGGGCTGGCCGGCAGCATCCAGGAACTGCTCGATCCCGCAGCGCCCGAAATCGACCCGCAGCGGGCCGACACCGCCATCTTCTACTCGATCTCCAACGCCCAGAAGGGGCTGCGCGGCATCAGCTTCGGCAACTTTCTCATCAAGCAGGTGGTCGACGATCTGCGCCGCGATTTTCCCGATCTCAAGGTCTTCTCCACCCTGTCGCCGATTCCCGGGCTCGGCCGCTGGCTGCAGCAGGTGCAGAGCGAGGACAGCGACGATCCCCTCGAGGAGGCCTTTCGCCTCGCCGTGCAGGAGGCGGCGGCGATTCTCGAGGTGCCGCCGCTGTTGCGCGACGTGGTGGAGGCGCCGCGCTGGTGGGAGAACGAGCGGGTCGCCGAAACCCTGCGCGAGCCGCTGGAGCAGATGACCCTGCGCTATTTTCACCAGAAGCGCGGCGACGGCTATCCCGTCGATCCGGTGGAGCGCTTTCACCTGGGCAACGGCTCGCGCATCGAGCGCATCAACTGGCTGGGCGACACGTCGTCCAAGGGTCTGCGCCAGGCCTGCGGCCTGATGGTCAACTACCGCTACAAGCTCGAAGATATCGAAAAGAACCACGAAGCTTACGTCGGCGAGCAGCGCATCGTGCTGTCGAAGAAGGTGCGCGGTCAACTCGAAGCTCTCGACCGCGACCGGGGCACCTCTCTGCTGCGCCTGTGGAAAGGGCGCTGAGGCGGTGGCTGGCGCCTGCGCTTTTCTTGCGTCATGCGGAATCGATCGGCCATGAGTGGGCCCGTTTTTCGTTTCGTCAACAACCTGAAACTGCGCTGGAAGCTGCTGGTGGTGGTGCTGCCGCTGGTGATCCTGCCGCTTTTCGTGGTCGGCGGCGTGGTCGGCTACATCTCCTACGAGCAGGCCTACCGCGGCGTCACCCAGGCGAGCAAGGACGATCTCGACCACATGGCGCGCTTCTCCATCGATCTGCTCGACGCCCACTATCAGCAGTTTCAGGTTTACAAAGAGGACAAAAAAGCGACGATCAAAAGCGAGCTCAGGACCCTGACCAACCTGGCCTACAATCTGGTCGAGTCGCAGCATAACCAGTACCAGAGCGGCCAGGTGACGCTCGCCCGGGCCAAGCAGGAGGCGAAACAGGCTCTCAAGCAGGTCAACGTCGGCGAGACCGGCTACATCTTCGCCATCAACACCCAGGGCCTGCTCGAAGCCCACATCGCCCGCGAGGGGGAGAACATCTACGACGAACAGGACGAGGACGGCCGTCATTTCATCCGCGCCATGATCCAGGCGGCGCTCAAATCGAAGCCCGGCCAGGTTCTGTTCATGATCTACCCCTGGCGCAACGAAATCCTCGGCGACCGCTACCCGCGCCAGAAAATCGCCGCCTACCGCTATTTTCCCGAGTGGGACTGGATCATCGCCACCAGCGGCTACCTCGAGGAAACCTACGAAGACATGGCCTTCGAACGGCGCTCCTTCGCCGAACTCAAGCAGAAGATCAAGAGCAAGAAGGTGGGCCGCACCGGCTACATCTACTGCATGGACCGCAGCGGCAAGCTCACCATCCACCCCGACGAGGAGGGCGCCAATATCTTCGGCGCGGTCGATTTTACCGGGCATCCCTTCATCAAGGAGATGGTCGAGAACAAAGACGGCTGGATCCGCTATCCCTGGCGCAACCTCGGCGAAAAACTGCCGCGCATGAAGATCGTGCGCTACCGCTACTTCAAGCCCTGGGACTGGATCGTGGCGGTCGGCTCCTACGAAGACGAGTTTTTCCACGAAGCCAAGGCGATCAAGACCCGCATCGTTTCGAGCCTCGCCGTCATCACCTTTTTCGTCGGCGCGGCGGCGGTGTTTATGGTCTTTCTCGCCGCCCAGGTGCTGACCACCCCGATCAACCACATGATGGGAGTGATCCGGCAGGTGCGCAAGGGCCGCCTCGACGCCAAGATGCGGGTGGAGAGCGACGACGAGCTGGGGGAGCTGGCCGCGGCCTTCAACCGCATGACCGACATGCTCAAGCGCAACCAGGAGATGGAGGCGAACCTCGCCCAGCAGGGCAAGATGGCCTCTCTCGGAGTGCTCTCCTCGGGGGTCGCCCACGAGATCAACAACCCCCTCGGCATCATTCTCGGCTACGCCGCCTATCTCGAGGGCAAGCTCGACGCGGACGACCCCAGATTCAAGTACGTGCACGAGATCAAGCGCGAGAGCAAGCGCTGCAAGAAAATCGTGCAGGACCTGCTCAACTATGCCCGCACCCCTACCCCCGAGCTGGCAGAGACCGACCTCAACCAGCTGCTGGCGCAGATCGTCGATTTCGCCGCCAACCACACCGACATGCACAACGTCCGGGTGGTGAGGGAATTCGCGGCCGACCTGCCCCTGGTGCGAATCGACGGCGACCAGATCCGCCAGGTGGCGATCAACCTGATTCTCAATGCCGGGGCCGCCATGGCCGACGGGGGCGAGCTGGTGGTCGGCACCCGTCTGGTCGAGCCGGACCGGGTCGAGCTGCGCTTCGCCGATAGCGGCGCCGGCATTCCCCGCGAGTACCAGGAAAAAATCTTCGAACCTTTCTTTACCACCCGGCCCAAGGGGACCGGTCTCGGTCTGGCGATCACCCGCCAGATCATCGAACTGCATCATGGTGAGATCCGCATCGACAGCGAGCCGGGCAAAGGCACCGCGGTGAGGGTGTGGCTGCCGGCCGCGCGTCTGGAGAGAGTGAGGGACGATGGCGAAAAAACCGAAAATCCTGTTGATTGACGATGAAGAGGGGTTGTGTCGGATGCTCGAGGCGGTGCTCGGCGACGAGGGTTACCAGGTACACGCCTACCACCGGCCGGTGCCGGCGGTGAACGATTTCGTGGCGGGGCGCTACGACCTGGTCATCACCGACATCAAGATGCCGGAGATGAGCGGCATCGAAGTGCTGCAGAAGATCAAGGAAAAGGACCCGGGCATTCCGGTGATCGTCATCACCGCCCATGCCACGGTGGAGATGTCGATCAACGCCATGCGCAAGGGCGCCTTCGACATGGTGACCAAGCCCTTCGAGCCCGACGAGCTGATCTTCCGGGTGAAAAACGCCCTCAAGCTCAATCAGCTCGCCGCCGAGAACCAGAGCCTGCGCGAAGAGCTCGAGGGCCGGTTTCGCTTCGACAACATCATCGGCGCCTCGGAGAAGCTGCGCGCCGTGCTCGACAAGGTGGAGCGGCTGGCGGTGCGCGACACCTCGATCCTGATCACCGGCGAGAGCGGCACCGGCAAGGAGCTCATCGCCCAGGCGGTGCACTACAATTCGCCCCGCAAAGACCGGCGCTTCGTCGCCATCAACTGCGGCGCGCTCCCCGAGTCGGTGCTCGAAAGCGAGCTGTTCGGTTACAGGAAGGGCGCCTTCACCGGCGCCGCCGAGGACAAGGAGGGATTGCTCAAGGCCGCCGACGGCGGCACCCTGTTTCTCGACGAGGTCGGCAACCTGCCGATGAACGTGCAGAAGACGCTGCTGCGCTTTCTCCAGGAGCAGGAATTCCGGCGCATCGGCGACACCGCCCCGACCAAGGTCGACGTGCGCATCCTCTCGGCCACCAACGCCGATCTCAAGGAGGGGGTGAAAAATGGCAGCTTCCGCGAAGACCTCTATTACCGGCTCAACGTCGTCAACATTCACCTGCCCGCGCTGCGCGAGCGCAAGGCCGACCTGCCCCTGCTCGCCGACCACTTCATCCGCGAGCAGAACGCCAGGTTCGGCACCGCGGTCAAGGGGCTGTCGTCTGAAGCCCTCGAGGCGGTGACCGAGTTCACCTGGCCGGGCAACATCCGCCAGTTGCGCAACGTCATCGAGGCGTCGCTGGCGATGGAAAGCGGCGACTACATCACCCTGCCGGTGCTCGCCCAGTTCATCGAGGTCGCCGAGGGGGGGCGGGAGCGCTCCGCCGAGGGGGATTATTCCAGCGCCCTGGCCGATTTCGAGATCGACTATCTCAAGGAGTTGCTGCGCCAATCGCAGGGGAACGTGGAAGCCGCCGCCCGTCGGGCCGGCATGAACATGGCGACCATCTACCGCAAGCTCAAAAAATACGACATCGGCAAAGAGGATTATCTCAAATGACCCCGCGCGCGGGGCATGCGCAAACGTCCCCTCATTCATTGCAGAATTGCGAATGACGCCCGGTGCTCCTTCGCAATTCTGCAAATGTCCGCCTGATAGCGCCGGAAAATCTTGTCAACATCCCGAATTTGAATGCCTTTTATCGAAGATGTCGTTGCCCGCGCGGGATTTTTCCGGGGGGATGTTCTCCTGTTTCTCTCTTGCAGCGGCGCGAATGAATCACGCTGCAGGAGCGGCTCCGATCGCCAAGGTGTCCCGGTAAGATTTTGATATCGTTTGAGTTTTAAAGTATTTCCACGATTGGGAATGCGTCTTGCTCTGAGAGGGGTTACAGGCGGTTTTTCTTGAGCGAGCGGGATTTTTCCGCGGGACGGGCACATCATGACCGATGAAATCATCTGCCCTTTTTACGGCCAGGACGAGGATTGGTGCGATGTGGGCTGCGGTTATATTTCGCCTTCCGACGTACGCCAGATCATCCGCCATTGCCGCGCTCACCATCATGACTGCCGCAAATTTCAGGAACTGGCGGTGCGTTATCCGGAACGGGTCGCGGCCGCGGCGTCATCACCGCTTCCCGCTCCGGTGCGCAGCGTCGCGGTGATGCGGGACGGGCTTGCCGGTGCGCCTGCTGCCCTCGATCCGTCCGGGGAAAAGCCCCCGACCCCCCCGCCGGAACCCGGCCGCGCCGCCGGCCCCCACGGCGGCGCGGTGCTGAGCCTGGCTGCGACCACCGCCAATCCGGCCCCGCTGGGGCTGTTCGGCCTGGGGATGACGGTCATGCTCTTCGGGCTGCAGCAGACCGGACATTTTGCCCTCGACCCTCTGGTCAGCGCCGTGGGGCTCTTTTACGGCGGCCTGGCCCAGATCGTCGGCGGCATTCTCGCCTGGAAGCGCAACCATGTCTTCGCCGCCACCGCCTTTACCAGCTACGGCCTGTTCTGGCTGACCCTGGTCGGACTGATGGTTTTCCCCCGGGCCGGCATCGGTCAGGCGCCGTCCTCCCTGGCCATGGTCTCCTATCTGATCCTGTGGGGCCTGTTTTCCGGGGTGATGTTCTTCGCCGCCCTCCCCCTCGGGCGGATCATCGCCGCCGTCTTCGTTTGCCTGGCCGCATTTTTCTTGCTTCTTTCCCTGGGCGAGGCGCTCATCGTGCCCGCGCTCCATCACGGGGCCGGCTGGGTGGGGGTGGGTTGCGGCCTGCTGGCCGGCTACCTCGGTTTCGCCCAGGTGCTCAACGACGTCTACGGCCGCCGCATTTTTCCCTGCTGACCCCGTCTCCCGTCTTCCCGCTCTTCACGGTCAGGGGTGTTGTCTTTTTTCGTCCTCGGTTATACTTCAGGGACCAAACCGCTGAGGAGGAGAGCATGCCCCCGAAGAATGATCAGGAAAAGACCTACAATGAATGCAAGGGCCCCGGCGCGCACCGCGAGCATCTGTGCCTTCTGATGGAGCAGGGGCGAACCCGCGAGGTGAACGAGCGCGCGCAGCATCCGGCCTTTGTCTGCCGCAATTGCGGCGCCCGTGCCGACGAGCAGAAAGACCTGTGCAATCCCAAGCCCCTGTAGGCGGCTCTGTTCCAGGAGTGACGATGAGCAAGACATTTGTGCCTCAACCCGACCGGGACGAGGTGGTGACAACGAGCGAGAACCCCTGTTCGGGCGGGGTCTGTGGCGAGCGGCTGTGCGGACGCATGAAGCGCGAGTTGCGTTATTTCCGCTTTCTCGCCGAGGAAGACCTCGACGAGGTCGCGGGCTATTTCGAGTGCCGTCAGTACCAGGGGGGAGATTACCTGTGGCGCGAGGGCGACGCGGGCAATTTCGCCGCCTTCGCCCTCTCCGGGCGGGTCGAGATCAGCAAGAAGACCGAGTTCGGCGGCAACCCCATTGTGGTCGGGGTTTACAGCCGCGGGGCGGTGGTGGGGGAACTCGCCCTGCTCGAATCGCAACCGCGGGCCGAATCGGCCCTGGCCCTCGACCATGTCGACCTGATTCTGCTCTCGGCCGCGAGCTTTTCGCGCATGCTCGCCGAGCGCCCGAAACTCGCGGCGCGCCTGCTCGAAGGGATGCTGCTGACGGTGGCGCGCCGGCTCAAGCGCTCCCACGAGCGGCTGGCGGCGATTTTCTAGGCGAAAATTTCGGTGTCCCCGTCGGGGCAGGCCCCGTGCCTGCCCCGACTTTGTTCCTGCCCCGCGGCTGTTCGCAACCTCAGGCGGCAAGGGCGGCCACGGGGGGCGCCTCTACAAGGCTGTTATTCCATCCGACCCTGAGCGCGCAACTCTTCCAGCAGCGCCTCTCCCTGCCCGATCACGTCGAAAATGATCGCCGAGGTCATGGTCGCCCGGCTCACCGCGTCGACCTTGGGGTCGAAGGTCCAGCGGCCGGAGAGCCGCTGGCCGAGCAGGCGTTGCCGCATCTGCCCGATGTCCTCTTCGCTCCAGCGGGCGTTTTCCCATTTGGTCAGCAGGATCGGCTCGAAGGCGACGATCTGGCCCGCGCCATCGACCACGTAAATAAAGTGCACGTCGTGGCAGATGTCGCAGATCGAGGGGCGGCGCGCCACTTCGGCGAAGTAGACTTGTGGGCGTCCGTCGCGGCGAAGCTCCCCCCGGTAGACCTCGCGGCCGCTGCTCAGGGCCATTTTGCGCACATCCGTGACCTCGCCTCCCAAGCGGGCCAGGGTGGCGCGGATTTTCTCATCCAATTCCGCCGGGCTCAACACCGGCTCGACCACGACCGCAGCGCCTGCGCCCGGGGGTGCCGTCACGCGGAAATCGGCGGCTTTCCGAGTCAGCAATCCCTTGAGTTCGGCGAAGAGTTTGTCCGTATCGCGATTAAGCCCGAGATGGGTTCCGGTGACCACCCCCGGGGCGCCCGACCGGTCCTGGCGCACGTAGATGGAAAAGGGCGTGCGGCTGCCGCCGATGGCGCGATGCACGGTGAAATCGGGGTCGGGAATCACCGGAAAGGAGACGCGGTAGGTCGTGACGAAATGGGCGACCTGTTCGGGGCTGTTGGCCACCGCCACCGCCAGCAGGCGGATGCGCCCCCGGGTGTCCGGGTCGTTTTCGATGCGTTGGTAGAGCCGGTTGTAGGGGCCGCTCTGGCGTCGGCAGTGGGGGCAGAGGGTGTTGAGGATCTCGACCAGCACCACATCGGCCGCGACCTCGCTCAGGGTGAATTCGCGCCGGTCGGACAGACCGAGGTAGGCCCGCAGGCCGGAGTCTTCGGGGGCGGGCATCGCGACTTCGGGAAAATCGTCGCCCTGGCCGATCAGGTCGTTGCCCTGAGCGCTGACCCACTGCGGCCGGAGCAGAAAAAAGGCGATGATCAGAGGCAGAAGGCGACCAGTCATACTTCTCAGAGTCATATCGAGAATTCCTTTCCCGCGATAAATGTTTTCAAATCCTACCAGATCCATCGGGTTTTTGCCTCCGCAGGTTGACCTTGGCATTCTCGCCATTTTCGCTATGCTTTAGATGCCGCACCTTATCTGTCTGATATTTCTGACCAATTTCCCGTGAGGGTTTGCCGATGCCGAAAAGCGATAGCGACACCCCGGATCAACCCCGCTGGTACCACCTCGACGTTCATCCCTGGGTCTTTTTCATCTCGGCCGGGATCATCCTTCTTTTCGTGGCCATGACGCTGGTCTTTCAGCGCAACGTGGACGATTTCTTCTCGACCATCCAGACGGCCATCGGCACCTACGCCGGCTGGTTTTTCGTCTGGACCATGAACATCATTCTGGTTTACGTGGTGTCGCTGCTCCTCGGGCGCTTCGGCAGCATCCGGCTGGGGGGGGCGGAGGCGGTGCCCGAATTCACCACCCTCGGCTGGTTCTCCATGCTCTTTTCCGCCGGCATGGGGATCGGCCTGCTCTTCTACGGCGTGGCCGAGCCGATGTTCCATTTCGTCGCTTCGCCCCTGGTCGAGCCGGGAACGGCGGAGGCGGCGCGGGTGGCGATGGACATCACCTTCCTGCACTGGGGGCTGCACCCCTGGGCGATCTACGCCATCGTCGGCCTGTCGCTCGCCTTTTTCTCCTTCAACAAGGGGCTGCCCCTGTCGATCCGCTCGGTCTTCTACCCGCTGCTCGGCGAGAAGATCTACGGCCCCATCGGCAACACCATCGACATCATGGCGACGGTGGCCACCCTGTTCGGCGTGGCGACCTCTCTCGGTCTCGGCGTGCAGCAGGTCAATGCCGGTCTCAACCACCTCTTCGGCATTCCCCAGAGCACCCTGGTGCAGGTGATTCTCATCGCCTGCATCACCGCGGTCGCCACCTGGTCGGTGGTGCGCGGCATCAGCGCCGGCATCAAGCTTCTCAGTGAAATCAACGTCTACCTGGCGGGGGGGCTGATGCTGTTCGTGCTGCTGCTCGGCCCGACCCTCTTCATCATGAAGGCGCTGCTCGAAAATATCGGCTTCTACCTGCAGAATCTGCCGCAACTGGCGACCTGGAACGAAACCTACGAGGCGACCGACTGGCAGCAGGGGTGGACGGTTTTCTACTGGGGCTGGTGGATCTCGTGGTCGCCCTTCGTCGGCATGTTCATCGCCCGCGTCTCCTACGGCCGCACCATCGCCGAGTTCATCAAGGGGGTGCTGTTCATCCCGACCCTGATCACCTTTATCTGGATCACGGTCTTCGGCAACAGCGCCATCAACATCGAAATGTTCGGCGCGGGCGACATCGCCAAGGCGGTGCAGGAGAACATTCCCGTTTCCCTGTTCAAGCTGCTCGAGCACTATCCCCTGGGCGCGGTCACCTCGCTGTTGGCCATCGTCGTGGTCGTCACCTTTTTCGTCACCTCCTCCGACTCGGGCTCGCTGGTGATCGACATCATCACCGCCGGCGGCAACCCCGACCCGCCGATCATCCAGCGCCTGTTCTGGGCGATTCTCGAAGGGGTGGTGGCGGCGGCCCTGCTCCTGGGCGGCGGCCTGGTGGCGCTGCAGACCGCGGCGATCACCACCGGCCTGCCCTTTTCGGTGGTGCTGCTCGGGATGTGTTTCGCCCTGCACAAGGGGCTGGCCGAGTACAAGGAGGGGCAGAGCTTCGAGCTCTCAACCGGCGACGTCAAGGCCAAGGAATACCGCACCCGGCCGACGGCGAAGCTGCCCACCTACGGCCGGCGCCGGTTCTGGTGATCGCCCGGGGATTTATCCTTTCGATTGGAGGTGGCGCGTGAATCCCATCCGTAAGATGCTTTCCATCGGCCTGGTGCTGGCGGTCTTCGCGGTTTGCGCGACCTTGGGTCGGGCGCAGGATAAGCCGGTGGTGAAACTGGCCTACGTCGACTGGTCGTCGTCGATTGCCAGCGCCCACCTGGTGCAGGCGGTGCTGCAGGAGCGGCTCGGCTATCGGGTGCAGCTGGTGCGCCTGGATGCCGGGGAGATGTGGCAGGCGGTCGCCGAAGGTCGCGCCGACGCCCTGCTTTCGGCCTGGCTGCCGGTCACCCACCGGGAATATTTCGAGCGCTACGGCGGCCGGATGGTCGATCTCGGCGCCAACCTCGAAGGGGCGCGCATCGGTTTGGTGGTGCCCGATGTCAGTGTCGGTCGCCAGACCGGCGCCCTGGGCCAGCGGCCGCGCCCCTACATCAGGGCCGAGTCGATTGCCGAGCTCGACGATTACGCGGCAGAGTTTCGTCGCCGCATCATCGGCATCGACCCCGAAGCCGGGATCATGGAGCGCACCCGCGAGGCGCTCGTCGCCTACGGCCTCGACGGCTACCGCCTGATCGACGGCAGCGAGGTGTCGATGACCGCCGAGCTCTCCAACGCCATCCGCCGTCAGGAATGGATCGTGGTCACCGGCTGGACCCCGCACTGGATGTTCGCCCGCTGGAATCTGAAATTTCTCGACGACCCCAAGAGCGTCTACGGCGCAGCCGAGGAGATTCACACCCTGGTGCGGCCGGAACTCGCATCCGAACTGCCCGAGGTCTACGCTTTTCTCGACCGTTTCGCCTGGAGCCCGGAGGAAGCCGCTCAGTACATGATCTGGAACCAGTCCGACTATGGGCTCTATCCGTACGAAAAGGCCCTGCGCTGGCTCTACACCCATCCCCAACGGGTGGATGCCTGGCTTGAGGGGATCGAATAAACGCTGGAGGATTCATGTTACAGACGGTGTGTCAGAAATTCGGCGGCGGCTGCATGATGGTCATGCGTCAGGACGGCGATGCGGTGGGTTTTCTCGGCAGCGCCTTTCTCGTGCACGAATCGGGCTACCTGCTGACGGTGGCCCACATTCTGCCGAGTGAAGGGCGGCTGATGGTGGCTCCCGGCGACGCCGGCAACGACTTCACGCCGGTCAGCCAGGAGCGGGTCACTCCGATTCCGGTCCGGGTCGTGCGTCGCGATGCGGATCGGGACGTGGCCCTGCTCAAGATGGAGCGCGAGCTCGATATCCGCCTGCCCGATCATTTTCTCGGCTCGAGCGACAGCCTGCTGGTCGGCAGCAGCGTCATGGCCATGGGCTTCGCCTTCGGCCACCAGACCCTGCACACCCTGGTGGCGATGAACGCCGTGGTCAGCGCCAAGGTTCTTTCGCACAACCGCAGCAAGCTGCTGCTGTTCGACAGCATGATGCACGACGGCGACCGGGGCGGGCCGCTGGTGAGCGTCGCCGAAGGGCTGGTGGTGGGGATCGTCAACGGGCGCTTCGACCCGCAGGAGGCGGCCAAGGAATATACCGACGGCAGCCGCACCGTGGCCACCAATACCAACATGTCCTACGCGATCGCCATCGAGTACGGCACGGCGCTGATGGAGGAGGAGGGGTTGACGCCCCATTGAAAGGGCGAAGGCGCTTAACGGCTGCGGCGATAGACTTCGAGATCGAAACCGGCATGAGGCTCGACCCGCTCGAGCGTCCATTCGTTCTGGTCGAAAGGGGGAAAGTAGGCGTCGCCCGAAAAGGCGCCGTGGACCCGCGAGAGCAGCATGCGGTCGGCCAGGAGCAGCGACCGCCGGTAGATATCGGCGCCGCCGGCGAAGAACAGAGTGCGGTTCAGTTTTTCGGCTTCGCGCAGCGCCGCGGCGAAGGAGCGGCAGACGGTGATCCCCGGTTGCGGCTCCAGAGTGCGGCTGAGAACCAGGTTGTGGCGCTCGGGCAGCGGCCGGCCGATGGCCGCGAAGGTGCGCCGCCCCATGAGCACGCTGTGGCCGGTGGTCAGTTCGCGAAACCGGCGGCGGTCTTCCGGCAGGTCCCAGGGCAGAGCGTTGTCGCGGCCGATGACGCCGTTGTCGGCCACCGCGGCGATGATGATTTTTTCCAGGGGCATGGTCTTCTCCCGAGTCTCGTTTATACCCCGGATCGATCTGTTTGAAAAGCCGCCCCCGTCGGGCGGTTTTTTATCGCTCGGGGACACGGACGCAGGTTCAGGGGGCTGGTATGATGGTAAGAAAAGAAAAGGGGATCGGGCAAGGGGCCCCCGGGCGAAGAGCGGGGGCTGGAAATGGGGGGTTGAACATGAAGCGCGATCAGAGTAACGTGACCCACGTTCCTTTCGCCGAGCGCACCGCCGAACGGCGGGAAATGCTGGCCGAGGCCGCCGCCGTCGATTGGCTGCTGGGCCATTACTGCCGCCAGCTGCCAACCGACAGCGCCACCCGGGCGGCGGTGACGCGCCGCGCCGGCTGGAAGCAGATTCTCAGGATCGCCCGCTGGGAAGGCGCCGAAGACGTGGCCGGCCTGCTGCAGGATGCGCTGGATGCTCTTGGCAACGACCTGCCCCCGCGGGTGACCGGACGCCCCTCCCGCCACTGACAGGAGACTGCCTTGCCCGCCGACCTGCTCAACCATCCCCTGATTGCCGAACGTTATTTTTTCCCCCGCCCCGGCGATATCCCGCGGCCACGCTGGGTCGATGCCGGAGACTGCCGGCTGGCCTGCTTCGAGTACCGCCCCCATGCCGAGGGCCGCACCCTGGTTCACTTCCACGGCAACGGCGAAGTCGTCGCCGATTATCTCGACGGGTTTCCCGAGGCCCTCGCGGCGATCGGACTCAACTCATTTTTTGCCGAGTACCGCGGCTACGGCATGTCGCAAGGGCGGCCGGCCCTGGGACGCATGCTCGATGACGTCGATGTGCTCCTCCAGGCGACCGGCGAGCCGCCGGAGAAGCTGATTCTGTTCGGACGCTCGGTAGGGTCGCTGTTCGCGCTGCAGGGAGTCGCGCGCATGCCGGCGGTGGCGGGTTTGATTCTGGAGAGTGCGGTGGCCGACGTGGCCCAGCGCCTGCTGCTGCGGCTCGACCCGGGCGAGATCGGCGCCAGCCCCGATGAGTTTGCCGCCGCGATCGATCGCCGTCTCAACCAGCAGCGAAAGATACAAAACTTCCGGGGGGCGACCCTGGTGATGCATGCCCGCCACGACAGCCTGGTGCCGGTCGCTCATGGCGAGTGCCTGTACCGTTGGGCCGGGGGCGACAAGCAATTGCGCATCTTCGAGCGCGGCGACCACAACGATATCCTCTTCGCCAACCAGGGCGAGTACCTGGCCGAGATGGCGGCCTTCGTCAATCGCCTGGCGGCTCTCTGAAATTTTCTGCTTCAGCGGTCCGAGTGGACCGACGAAAAAAACGGCGATCGCGAAAGGGTCGCCGTTATTTTTCGCGAGATTTCCGGCGAAGGATCAATCTTCCGCCTCAGTCCTGACGGGCCGGGGGCTTGCGCGGGCGGCGCCGCCGGGGACGGCGCCGGCGTTGCGTGGTGGGTTGTTCCGGTTGATCCGTTTCCGGCCGGCTGATGGCCTCGCGCCACTGGGCGACCAGTTCGCGGTGTTCGCCGCTGGCTTCGCTCCAGCACGCCAGCAGCTCGAGCGCGAAAGGGGTCATGGGGTTGGTCAACAGGCGCCGCTCGCCGCGTTGGCGCCGACCGCGCAGCAGGCGAAAGACCCCGACCAGCAGTTCGCGGGCCTGGTGCGAAATGCCCCGGGCGATACTGAAGTAGCGGCTGTGGGGCGCCAGGATCAGGCCGGCCAGTTTCACCGTTTCGGTGATCGGCATTTCCTTGTCCGGTGGGCACGAGCGCAGAAAACGCCCGAGGTAGAGGGCGGCCAGGGCGAAGGGCTCCTCCACCGGGCGGCCGTCGCGGGCGCGGCGGTCGAGCTGCTCGAGCAGCTCAATGGTCTCCTCGTCCGCCTGGTGGCCGGCCAGCAGCGGCTCCATCAGCCCCATCGCGGCCGCGTCGCGCAGAACCGGAGCGGCCACGGCGTGGCGAAAGAGCTCCATCAGCTCTTCGCGGATGCGCGCCGGGGCCGCCTCTTCGATCAAGGAGGCGCAGGCGTAGATGCCCTCGCGGGCTTCGGGGTCGAGACTGAAGCCGAGGCGCGCGCAGAATTCGATGGCCCGCAGCATGCGCACCGGGTCTTCGGTGAAGCGCTCCACCGGGTTGCCGATGACGCGGATGCGGCGCGCATCCATGTCCGCCAGTCCTCCGACGTGGTCGATCACCGCGAAGCTGTCGATGTCGTAGAACAGGGCGTTGATGGTGAAATCGCGGCGAAAGGCGTCTTCGCAGGGCGTGCCGAAGACGTTTTCCTTGAAGCCGAAATGATCGGCGGGGTCTTCCGGCAACTCGTCCTCGTCCGGCTTGCGGCGGAAAGTGGCGACCTCGGTCACCTTGCCTCCGGCGAAGCGGATGTGGGCCAGGCGAAAGCGCCGCCCGACCAGGAAACAGTTGCTGAAAAGCTTCTTCACCTGGTTGGGGGAGGCGTCGGTGGCGACGTCGAAATCCTTGGGGCGGCGGCCAAGGAGCAGGTCGCGCACGCCGCCGCCGACCAGGTAGGCCTTGTGGCCGTGGCGGCGCAGGCGGTACATGACCTTGAGGGTGTCCGGGTCGATCATCTTGCGGGAAATGCAGTGCGCTTTCCGCGGCAGGATGACCGGGTTCTCTTCGGCAGGGAGGGTGGGCTCGGATGTCATCATCGGGATTTCTTGCTGCTGGAGCTGAGGTTGCCGGGACGCGCCCGGTGCGGCGCCCAATGTAGCAGATCGAGCTCGCCAGTGAAAGCCGTAATCGGCGAGGGGCGATTGCTTTTTTGCCGGGGTGGGGGTAGATTGCCGGGGAAATCCGCAGAAGGATGCACGATGAGCTGGACGAATAACTGCAATCTGCTGGTGGTGCTCGGCCCCACCGCCTCGGGCAAGACCCGGCTCGGAGTGGCGCTGGCGCGTCGGCTCGACGGCGTGATTCTCTCCGCCGACTCGCGCCAGGTCTATCGCGGCATGAATCTGGGCACCGGCAAGGACCTGGAGGAATACGGCGAAGTGCCCTACCGGCTGATCGACCTGGTCGATCCCGGGGACGATTTCAGTCTGTTCGCCTTTCAGCGCCTTTTTTTTCAGGAGTTCGAGGCGATTCGCCAGGAGGGGCGCTTTCCCCTGCTGGTGGGGGGGAGCGGACTCTATCTCGATGCCGTCCTGCGCGGTTACCGCCTGGTCGAGGTGGCGCAGAACCCCGCTCTGCGGGCCCAACTGGCGAGCCTCGACGACGAGGCCCTGCGCGCCCGGCTGCTCGCCCTCAAACCCTCCCAGCACAACACCACCGATCTGGTCGAGCGCGAGCGGCTGGTGCGGGCGATCGAGATCGCCGAGGGCGAACGGGCAGCGGCCGCGGACCTGCCGCCGCTGCCGGAAGTCAGGGCCAGGGTTTTCGGGGTGCGCTGGCCGCGGACGCAATTGCGCCGCCGCATCGCCGAGCGTTTGCGGCAGCGCCTCGATGCCGGCATGATCGAGGAGGTCGCGCAACTGCACGCCGCCGGAGTCTCCTGGGCCACCCTGGAGTTCTACGGCCTCGAATACCGGTTCATCGCCCGCCATTTGCAGGGCGCGTTCGGCGCCCAGGAGATGGAGCGGCAGCTGGCGATCGCCATCGGCCAGTTCGCCAAGCGCCAGGAGACTTTTTTCCGCCGCATGGAGCGCCGGGGGATCGAAATTCACTGGATCGAGGGGGCCGGTGATCCGCTCGGGGCGGTGGTGGCGGCGCTGGAGCGGGAGTGAGCCGGCTCGCGGGAGCGCAGAATCTCTTTGCCGGCCTTTGTGGTATAGTCTTTCGGTCCCGAATTGCCGCTGGGATCTGGTGATATGCGACGAGGTTCATAAGATGTCTGCAGCCTTCTCCGGCCGCATCGACCCGCTTGGAAAAGGGTGTTTTCGTCTTGTGGATATTGTCGGCCATGGGATCCTGCCGCCGCAGAATGACTCGAATTGGTCCAAGTTGAAAGCGGACCGGTCTTTCAAGCGGATTCTCCCTTTTCCCCCCCCACCAGAAACTCGAAATCCTCCCGGCTCAGCGGCACGGCGCCGCCGTCGCGCCCCTCGTCGAGCAGCGCCTGAAACAACCGCTGCTTGCGCTCCTTGAGCACCATCATCTTCTCCTCCACCGTGTGGCGCATGAGCAGGCGCAGCACCGTGACCTTGCGCGTCTGACCGATGCGGTGGGCGCGATCCGAGGCCTGGTTCTCAACGGCCGGATTCCACCAGGGGTCGAGGTGGATGACGTAGTTCGCCCGGGTCAGGTTGAGGCCGCGGCCGCCGGCTTTGAGGCTGAGGAGAAAGACCAGCGGTTCGGCGCTTTCCTGGAAGGTTTCCACCAGCTTCCGGCGCTGCGCCACCGGCGTGCTGCCGTCGAGGCGCACGAAACCGATGCCGCAGGCCCGCAGCGCCGGTTCCACCAGATCGAGGAAACTGGTGAACTGGGAGAAAACCAGAGCGCTGTGGCCCTCGGCGTGCAGTTCTTCGAGCTGCTCGCACAGGGTGGCGATTTTCGGCGAGGCGCCCGCCGTGGTCTTGCCGCCGCCCAGGCGCGGGTCGAGGCACAGGCGGCGCAGGCGGGTGAGGGCGGCCAGGGCGGTGATGCGGGCGTGGGCCCGGTTTTGTTGCTGCCAGGCGGCGGCGACCTCGGCGCGCACGGCGGCGACGGTGTTCTGGTAGAGGATCTTCTGTTCCTCGGTCAGCTCCAGATGCAGGTCGATCTCGATCTTGTCGGGCAACTCGGCGGCGATTTTTTCCTTGGTACGGCGCAGCACGAAGGGCCGGGTGCGGGCGATGAGCTGCTGCAATTCGGCGCTGTCGACCTCGCTGCGGCCGTTGCCGAAGCGCCGGTAGGGGCCGAGCAGCCCGGGCAGTACCAGGTCGATGATCGACCAGTATTCACCGAGATGGTTTTCCACCGGGGTGCCGGTCAGGGCCAGCTTGAAGGCGCCTCGGAGGCGGCGCGCCGCGCCGGTGACGGCGGCGTGGACGTTTTTGACGGCCTGGGCCTCGTCGAAAACGATGACGTGAAAGGGGACTGCTGCCAACTCGTCGATGTCGCGGCGCACGATCTCGTAGCTGGTGAGCACGATGTCGGCAGCGGTGAAATCGGTGGAGCGTTCCTGGCCGCGGTAGGTCAGGGTACGCAGCTGTGGCGCGAAGCGCGCGATTTCGCTCTCCCAATTGAACAGCAGGCTCGGCGGCGCCACCACCAGATGGGGCGCCCCGCTGGCGCGCGGGACAATCCGTTGCTGGTGCAGGGCCGCCAGCAGGCTGATGGCCTGGATGGTTTTGCCCAGCCCCATGTCGTCGGCCAGGCAGGCGCCGAACTTGTGCTGGTAGAGAAAGGCCAGCCAGTCGTAGCCGCGCCGCTGGTAGTCGCGCAGTTCGGCGTGAAGGCGCGGGGGCGTAAGCTGCGGAAGGGATGCGAAATTCTCTAGTTGGTCGAGGATGGTCTGATCCTCGGCGTCGAGGTTCAGCGTTGCGCCGAGCTTGCGCAGAGCGAGCAGGTCGAGGATATGCAGACGCGGAATGCGCACCAGCTCGCGGCGATTTTTTTCCCGTTCGCCACCGAAGTTCGCCAGGATCCGTAGCGCCTCGCGGTCCGCGCCGTCAAGCAGGTGCAGGCGTCCGTCGGCTTCGAAAATCCCCTCTTCCAGGGCACGCCGCCAGGTCTTCTCGTCGAGCAGGATGCCGTCGCAGCGAATTTCCGGGCGCAGCTCGAACCAGTCGATGTCCGTGGCGCCAGCGGCAACGCTGATGTCGAGCCGTGCCGCACTGGCGGGCCGTCCGGAAAGGCGCAGTTCGACGCCGAGGGTGTTCAATTCGGCGACCAGCGTCGGGAGGGCGGCGAACAGGGCCTGGCGCCTGACGTGGAACTCACCCGGCACCCTCGCATGGCGCAGGGCCCGGTCGCCGAAGAGGCGATAGAGGATTTCCAGCAACTGGGCTTCCCGCTCGCGATCACGTTGCAGCACCACCCAGCGCTCCTGGTCGAAATTCAGATGCCAGGTGGTCTGGCGATTGTCGGCCAGCAGATTTTCCAGATGGCCGCGGGCCTCGCTGACCAAGGTGCGTTTGCGAAAGTCCGGCCCGGCAATGGCGGTGCGCAGGATGCGGCTGCGCTCGGTCTTGGAGACGGCGCGGCGCAGGGTGAAAAAGGTGTCGTAGAGCACGCGGCGGCGCTTGAGGGCGCGCAGCGGCGCCGAGGTGCGCGCGAAGAAGTCTTCGGCGAACAGCGCCAGGGCGCGCAGGTCGAGACCCAGCTTGAGCGCGCCGTGATGCGCTCCGGCGATCAGTTTCACCTCGTCGCCGCCGGCGAGGTCGACCTCCACGTGGTAGTCGCGCAGCGGCAGCGGCGCAACCTGCTGGTCCTTTCCCCTCAGGCGCAGCAGGCATTCGTCCAGCACGGTCCGTTGGTCGTCGGAGAAGATCTCCAGACCGAGAAAGTCGCTCCAGGCGATGCGACCGCCCGCACGATCCGGCAGAGACTCGGCGGCTGCCAGCATCTGCGGCCACAAAGACCAGATTTCCGCGGGCTCCACCCGCACCAGACGGTCGTGGTCGAGGTCGGCGACCCAGGAACCCAGCCAGTACAGCCGGCCTCCCAGGCTGCTGCCGTCATCGAGCAGGCGCTCGAACTGCAGCCCGTCCTGGCGCGCATCGAACAGCAACCGCCCCCGGCGGACTTGCGGTGGCTCGATGTTGAGGGGGAAAAGTTTCCCGTCTTCGCCGCGCACCTGCACCGGCCATTCCAGCCGGTTCTGGTCGAGCAAGGCGCAAATGGCCTTGGCCGGTTGCACCCGGGTCACCCAGGGCGATTCCAGCAGGGGCTGCAGCGGCTTGGGGATGCCGCGCGTGTAGGGCAGCACGGCACGGCCGTTGCGCGCGACTTCGAGGGAAACCATGCCGTACCGCTCACCCAGCACGATGGAGAATTCTGTCGGCGCCGTTTTGTGGGCGGCGGATTTATGGGCGGCCGCTTTCTTTCCGGGGGTTCGTTGTGCCGCAACCCGGGACTCGGAAGGGGCCAGCAGCGCCGTGCGGATTTTTTCCAGTTGGCCGGGCTCGGCGCGCCAGCCGCTCACCGCCTGCGGGGCCAGGGCCTTTTTCAGGGTCAGCAACACGGCCAGGCGGTGTGCACAGGTGCGCGGGCCCACCTCATCGCTGCATTCGCACAGTGCCGCGAGGCGGCCGTTGTTGAGCTGCAGGGAGACCTCGTGCACCAAGCCATCGACGACATCAACGCTGAGCAGTGAACGTCCCCGTTCCCAGCTTGGGGGACGCACGGCGTTTTTCTGGCACAGGTGCAGGGCGGCGAACAGCAGGTTTTTGTGCCCCAGGGTATAGAGCGAACCGACGGGCAGATCCCGCAGGGCGCTGATCAGAGGGGCTTCGGCGGAGTCAGGCGATGTTTTCATGGAGCGGTCCGGGAGTTTCCGGAATTGCGATGCTGTACGTTTGGGGTTAACCTGGTGTCGATCCGGGGGTTCCGGTGCGACCCGGGAGCGTTGTCGGACGGAAAATCAGCCTAGCACTCAATGGGGGCGGAGGCCAAGAGCGTTCTTGCACTCTGCCGGTTGCTTTTTCACCGGCGGTGGGGCGACTCCTGATTTATGCCGGCAATCGGCTGGTCGGACGTATTAGCTGATTCTTGGGCAAGCATGCATTCTTGGGAGAGTTTCGGTCCGTCATGATTCCTCAGGCTGTCGCAAAATATTTCCGTACCCGCGGCGCGGCCGGCGACTGGGAGATTCGGGGCGCCATGCGGCGCGATTTTCTTGGCGCCGTGGTGATCCCCGCCCTGGCCGAAGAGGAGAGCCTCCCCGCCACCCTGGCGGCCCTGGCCGCCAATCCCGCCGAAATCCGCGACCGGTTTCTGGCTCTGGTGGTGGTCAACAACCGCGCCGATGCGCCCGAACTCTGGCGTCGGCAGAACCAGCGCACGCTGGCGTCGCTGCGCCGGAGCCCTCCGGTCTGGCCCGGTCTTAATCTGGGCTGGGTCGATGCCGCCTCCCCCGGTCGCGAACTTCCTCCGGGGGAAGGGGTGGGGCTGGCGCGCAAGATCGGCTTCGACCTCGCCCTCGCGCGCCTCGACTGGCACGGCGAACCCCTCTTCGTCTCTCTCGATGCCGACACCCTGGTGCGGCCCGATTATCTTGCCGCCCTCGTCGCCCATTTCCAGGGGGAGGTCCCGGGCGGGGCGGTCATCCCGTTTCGTCATCATCCCGGCGCCACCCCGGCGCAAAACGAAGCGATCACCCGCTACGAACTCTACCTGCGTCATTACGTCCTCGGTCTCGAGCTGGCCGGCTCCCCTTACGCCTACCACACGGTGGGCAGCGCCTTCGCCTGCCGGGCGCGGGCCTATGTCGCCGCCGGGGGGATGAACCGGCGCCGGGCGGGGGAGGATTTCTACTTTCTGCAACAGCTGGCGAAAACCTCCGGAGTGAGCCGGGTGCGGGGAACCCTGGTTCATCCCTCCCCCCGGGTCTCCACCCGTACTCCCTTTGGCACCGGGCCGGCAGTTGCCCAGCTCCTGGCGGGGGAGGCAAGGTCGGTGCGCTTCTATCACCTGCGCGCCTTCGAACTGCTGCGCCGTTTTCTGCGGTTGATGGCCGCCGCAGAAAACGATTCCGGGGAGCACCTGCTGGCGCACGCCGGCACCATCTCTCCGATTCTTTTCGGGTTTTTGCAGCAATTTGCCTTTACCGCCGCCTGGGACAACCTGCGGCGGCAGCACCGTGGGGGCGCCCGTCTGCAGCGAGCCTTTCACCAGTGGTTCGACGGGCTGCGCACCCGCCGGCTGCTCTACCAGATCTGCGAAAGCGAAGGGCTGTGGGCCACGCCGCAGCGCAATCTGCCGCCCCTGTTGACCGCGGCCGGCCTGAAAAGCGACGGTAATATTGGCACTTATCTTGCTGCTTTGAGAGAATACCAAATGGGAGAGGCTCTCGCTTCGCAGACCGGCTGAGCGAGCGGCCCCACCCCCCGCGTTCGCGCCCGAAGAGGATTCCCGCCATGCCCGACAAAGCGCAGCAGACGGTAGCCAATTGCCCGCCGGCCGACCGGCGCATGAACCTGCGAAAGCCCCTGCTGGTCTTGCGGGTCCGCCTCGACGACGGCCGCAAGGCGTTTTTCGGTTACGCCAAAAACATCAGTAAAAGCGGGATGTTCATTGCCTCCATCAATCCCCGCTCGGTGGGCGAGCAGTTCGATGTCGAAATCGCCCTGCCGGCCCCCCTCGGTCTCACCTTCTCCTGTCGCTGTGAAGTCGTCTGGAAGCGCAACTACTGCAAGACCTCCGATCTCGATCCCGGCATGGGGCTGCACTTTCTCGATATCGCGCCGCAGACCGCCGCGGCCATCGACACCTGGATCGCCGGCAGCGAAGCGTCGGAAAGTTGACAGCAGAAAGTTGACAGCAGCCTGAAGTCGCCGGTCTCTCCCCCCCCCCGAGTCCCAAAGACAGTTTTCGTCCGCGGCTAAAGGTGATAAAATAGGTTATCAATGAGCGGCCAAGCCGCTAACTCATCCACGGGGAGAAACGCCATGAACCATAACGTCTGTTCCAGAAACGAACGAATCGCCCGGGCCGCGATCGGGGTTCTCGTGCTGGGGCTGCTCTTTCTGCTGCCCAATCCGATCGGCTGGCTGGGCCTGTTTGGCGGGGTGTTGATTCTGACCGCCCTGTTCCGCTACTGCCCGATCAGTCATCTGCTCGGCATCGACACCTGCGTCATGAAGAAATCCCATTCCTGATCCCATGAAAAAAGGCGGAGCCCGTACGGCTCCGCCGGTGATTCCTTGGGGCCCATTTCAGCGCCGGCTTTTCTGCCGCAAGGCCAGATCGACCAGCACCAGGGCCGCCATCGTTTCGACGATCGGCACCGCCCGCGGCACCACGCAGGGGTCGTGGCGCCCTTTGGCGGCCAATTCGGCCGTATTGCCCGAGAAGTCGGCGGTCCGTTGGTTCTTGCCGATGGTGGCCACCGGCTTGAAGGCGACCCGGAAGACGATCGGCTCGCCGTTGGAGATGCCGCCGAGCACCCCGCCCGAATAGTTGGTGGCGGTGCCGAGGCGGTCGCCCTTCTGCACGAAGGGGTCGTTGTGAAAAGAGCCGAGCATCCGGGTGCCGGCAAAGCCCGAGCCGATCTCGAATCCCTTGGTCGCGGGCAGCGAGAGCATCGCCTGGGCGAGCTTGGCCGGGAGCTTGTCGAAGACCGGCTCGCCCCAGCCCGCCGGCACCTTGCGGCAGACGCAGCTGACCACCCCGCCGATGGAATCCTGCGCCTCCTTGACCTCGCGTACCAGCTCCTCCATGCGCCCGGCGGTCTCCGAATCGGGGCAACGGGCGAGGGTGGCGTCGACTTCGGCGCGGGTGATGGTCTCGCCATCGACCGCAGGCGCCTCGATGGCGCCGATGGAACTCACCCAGGAGACGATCTCCACCCCCCATTGTTCCCGCAGAATCTTCTCGGCGATGGCGCCGGCCGCCACCCGGCCGACGGTCTCGCGGGCGCTCGCGCGCCCGCCGCCGCTGGCGGCGCGGATGCCGTATTTCATCTGGTAGGTGTAATCGGCGTGAGAGGGGCGCGGCACCTGGCTCATTTCGCCGTAGTCGCCGGGGCGCTGGTCCTGGTTGCGCACCAGCAGGCCGATGGGGGTGCCCAGAGTCAGGCCGTTTTCCACCCCGGAGAGGATCTGCACCCGGTCGGCCTCCTGACGCGGCGTGGTCAGATCGCTCTGCCCCGGCCGCCGCCGGTCGAGTTGCCCCTGGATATCGGCCTCGCAGAGTTCGAGCCCCGGGGGGCAGCCGTCGACCACGGCGCCGACGCCGATGCCGTGGGATTCGCCGAAGGTGCTCACCTGAAAGAGAGTGCCGAAGGAACTGGACATGAAGATCGCTCCTTTGTTGCGAAGTAACGATTCAGCTCAGGGGCTCGCGG